>Ga0080006_1136386_pt1 | contig 94860 bp, 97 predicted proteins | sample RS3BMetagenome_FD_69209 | JGI IMG/M metagenome (GOLD analysis project Ga0080006, IMG submission 69209) | Ferric oxide microbial mat and aquatic microbial communities from Rainbow Spring, Yellowstone National Park, USA - RS3B (SPADES... ... | reverse complement strand
CGTATGCATCCCTAACCTCTCATTGCCACGCTTTGAATGCCAAGGCTGTACAACTAAAACAAGAGCTGAAAAATACAAAATCGGAAACAGAACGAACAGTTCAATGATCTCCTCGAATCTGAGACACATGGAGGAGCTGGATTTTGGCTTCATTCCATGGCAGTGGCGCCAAACGTGGCTATGCTCTGCCACGCCCCGACCCGCTGAGGCGTACGTCGGCCTCGCAGGAATCCACTCTATCCTTGGCTTTTCGAATATCGACTCGGCAGACCCCTGCGGTGCCTTTGCAGCGTCCTGATCAACGAGACGCTCTCCAGAGTAGCGGTTTGTGTATACGTATTCGTGGGTTGCTTCATGCTCGCGGGCCCACCTGATGCTGGGGCGCAAAACGTCAACCCCGACTGACGCTGCCGTAGCGCTTCCAGTTTGGCTGAAGCGAGGTCGCTGCGTCGAGGTACGCACCGCAGAAGGACTCTGGGAGAGCGGCACCGTCCAATCCATTCGAGAACGTGACGGTGAGACCTGGATTAAGCTGCGGCTTTTTGGGAAAGAAGCAAGTTATCCGCTTCGTAACGTTCACTTGCGCTGTGGTTCCCAGGAGTTTCCCACAGCTATCGCGGACGAACGGAAAAAGACTGAAACCCTAGGGTGCAAAAACGGCACGGTTTCGGTAACCAATGGTCACGCTCCAGAGTGTACGGGCTCGGTGTCGAGTTCGCCACAGAAACCGACACGTCCTTGTTTTGCAGCTGAACTTTTGTCCCAGAGGCGCTCTCCTGGCCCTAACGCTGAAAGCGTCCCCGTGCTCGCACCGAATACCCAAAGCCTCGACGAGGTGCTGCTGCAGCGCTCGGACTGGCAAGAAGCTGCAAAAAAACTAGTGGAGTTGTTCGCGCTCAATGACTTCACGCTCTATGCCTCACTGCTGAAGATCGACTTGACAACAGATGCGGTCTGCTTTCAAGTATCACCGTGTCTCGACCGCGTTGACTTGCTGGAACTCATTGTCCACGAGTGTCGGGCGCAGCGCTCACAGCGCCTCAACGCGATATCATTGCCGTCCGCTGGGGTAACTGTGCAACAGCCCGCATTGCCAGAAGCTGTATTCGCAGAGCTGCTCTCGACAGTCACTTTTCTCTGTGATGGCGAGCACCCAGAGACAAAGCACTTGCTTGCCTGCCTGCAGAGGCGCGGCGAACTGCTTCCGACGCTGCAGGCATACATCTGCGAGCGCTTGCATGACTTGGTTGGTGCTGCCCGAGAAGCCGCGCGCGCACCGCAAGAGGAACGGATGACGAGCCCAGAGAAATCGTCGAGGCTGGTAACCGATGCATCCAGTGGCGCTGCGGAGCATCCGAAAGTACCGCAGACCCTGGGCGATCCCTCTTTCATCGCTTTGAATTTGTTCATTACTGCATCAAATCTTCTCGATACTGCAATCCGTGACCTGGCGAAGGAGCAACGAGCGCTTCCACCTGCGACCTCTGGGCAAGAGCGGAACGCGTCCCTGGCTCGTGGCGTTCTGGAGGCGCTCCTCCCGTCGCCTGCGTTCATGCAAAAGCATCTCGTGACCGCACTCGATTGGGTTGACCTGCTCCAGCAGGAGTCCTCCACGAGTCCGAAAAGCGTCATGGGAGAGCGACTCGCGGAGGAACTCGACGAGCATCTGCGGCTATTGCTGGGTGGCTGGATGCTCATGACCGACTCCGACCTGGCGGCGCTTTCGGTTGTGGTCTCGGATCTGCGGATTGCGCAACACTTCTTCCGTCTCTACTCAGTGGAGAGATTACTTGACTCGCTGAGCCGCAGCGATCAAGAACGACTCCGAGGTGAGACAGATGAGGTCGATCCGGCGCTCTGGGCGATGGTGCGCATCTGGCCTGATCTTGTAGCTGCCCAGGAGCTGTGTTGGTTGCCAAACAGCGGGTACACGCTGCTTCTGCACTGCCAGAAGATCTGCAAGGAGGCCTGGGGCACCAGTTCGGCCCGGCAGCTGGAGCGCTACGGCGCAAGCACCCTCAGGCATCAACTTTTGGAGACCTTCACCCGTCTGTGTTGTGCGGATTCCAAGCTCCTGCTTCGAGCGCTCAGCGAAGCGAGTGCAGTATCGACCTGGGCAGACCTGCTGAGGCGTCTCTGGGAACTGCTGACAGAGGGCCTGCGCGAAGACGACATCGAGGATTCGTCCAGCGACGAGACTCTCACCGAAGACGCCCTTGCACAACAGACGATGCGCGTCGTTCGAGATGCCTTCTTCCCAGCGGTGATGCGCTTTCTGGCCAGCTGCCACGTAGCCTGTTTGCGCGAATCGTCCGAACTGTTTCTGCAACGAGTCTGCAATGCCTTGGGCTTCTCCAGTCGCCGCGGACTCGATCGACTACTGGCGGTTCTCCGGCGACTGCCGCTTGTCGCTGGACGCCTGACCAATACCGACGATCGCGCTGCCTACATGGTGCTCCTCCACGGATTGGAGAATCGGCGACGGGAGGCGTCGGTTGCAGCGGGCTTGCACCCTCTCCACACCAGTGTAGAAGCAGTAGACGTGTCGCAGGAAAGGCCGTCGACAGCACCTGACGCCGCTGAGCCTTCCACTTGTCTCCGACTGCCAGACTGGGACTGGTCCCGTTTGTCCGCTGGAGACTTTGGCGAGCGTAGCTGGTATACGCTGCTCTCCTACCGACTGGCCATTCTCGAGGACAGGAAGCAGCGGATGCTGGATACGGATGACGGGAAACCGTCACCGTTTATCCATTTAACGGCGAACGAGTATCTGGTTCCACCGTCGGTTGCACCAGCACATGCCGATGTGTGTCAGTGCATTGGAGCATGTGTACCCGGAGTCTGCCTGAACAGCACTGTGTGCGTGGAATGCAATCCGGCGACATGCCCAGTTGCTCGGTCGTGGAGCAGTACGGATCCGCAATGTGGCAACATGCGATTCCAGCGACAAGCCTATGCTCCCGTGGAGCTCTTCTTCAGTCCAAACGGCCGTGGTTGTGGTATCCGCAGCCGAGCGCCGCTCAAGAAAGGTGACTTTATCGTGGAGTACATGGGTGAAGTGATTGGCCCGACGGAACTTGCTCGCCGGAAGCGCGATCACGCCCTCGAACGACATGTCTATTTCATGACGCTTGACCAGAGCACGTTTCTCGATGCAAGTCGCAAAGGAACCTGGGGTCGGTTTCTGAACCACTCGTGCGAGCCGAACTGCCACACGCAGAAATGGCTCGTGCTTGGCAAAGTTCGCGTCGGTATCTTTGCCAGTCGTGATATCGCGGCTGGCGAGGAGCTCACCTTCGACTACCGAATGGAGAGACGCGCTGCTGCTGCTGCTGCCGCCGAGGAGACGTCGCTGTTGCAGCGGGTATCACCGCGTCGCGACCTGGATCTTAATGAGAGCGACGCTTCTGTTCCGATTCGATGCCTCTGTCAAGCAGCCTCGTGCAGCGGTTGGATCAGCGGGGGACCCTTCGCCAGCACGCTCGACGAACAACAGGCGATGGAGGCGGTTGAGCATCGCCGTGCTGCCTCGTTGCAACACATTACCGAGCAGATTGCGGGGATCAGAAAAGCCCTAGGGCCTCGTCGACGATCAGTTTCAGCGGAAGAGGATACCGGGGCCGCCGTCGACGCCGCCGCCAAGCTTCTCCTCACCGCCTGGGACGACGGCGACGACGACATGAATCGCGAGACACCAGCAGCAGGGGGTCAGCAGGTGCCGGCTTCTGCATCGGTGACATCCGCTATGCTGGTGGATGTATCCGCTGTGCCGTATATTCCGCGGCGGAAACGAGCGTTTCCCCAGGACGACACCACGGACGCGAAAAGGACGCAGCGCTCCGAGGGCAACGTCGCGTCGTCGTCGTCGTCGTCGGAAGAACGTCCAGCAACGCAACAGCATGCCGCGCTTCCCAACAGGAACGGTGCTGATAAGCACTCGGGTCGCGAGTCTGCGACAGAACAAGCGGCTGCGCCCGAGGACACCAGTATCATCGAAAAAAGCGCTCCGGAGGGAGTCGTTGCCGGTGTATCACATCGTTCCGCGAGGATCACTTGTTTTGCTTGCGGCAAAATCGGCCATAAGCGGCGAGACTGCCCTGCTTCGAAAGCAGGTATTCCTCGTCTGCCGTCGATCGGTCGCATTGCATCGAACGGAATCACTGAGCAGAAGCAAGCTGCAGGTCAAATGTTTCAGGGACGAAACATGTGCTCGACCATACATCCGAAAGACGCCGCGGGAAGGCCGGTACAGCACGACCCCAGCGCACAGTGGGCACGTTCAGCGGTTCACGCGAGTTCGGTGCCGCTGGAGACATCTCTGCAAACGCTACAACAACAGGGCTCCGCTTATGGCATGTTCCGTTTTGAAACGAGCACGTATCGAGGTGTTCTCGACGGCTACGCGAGCGACGCAAGCTGTGGACAGGAGCATCGTTGATACTGGGCGCTGGTCAAGCGCTGGGAAACGTGTGCCCCGCCTGCTTGCGTTCTGTAAAGCGACCGTATTCAGGTAGGTCGTGAAGGCGTTCTCTGTGTGTGCAGACGCTTCCGTCGAGAGCAGGCGAGCGTCAACACAATCCCGTTGCGGTAGCGCGGTGTGTGTGTGTGTGCTGTGATCCTCGACGGGCCCGCTTGAGCGCGTTCAGTGTCCCAGTGCCGTGAGACGCGACGCCACTGTGCCTGTTGGCTTGCAGGACCCAAGACGGCCTAGGCACACAGGCGATTGACTGCCGGGTGAGCGACGGATGCGAATGTTCGCCGACACCTCAGAGTGGCAAGTGCGCACACGGCTTACGAGCTTTGTTGAACGCGGTAGAGGAACGGCACGTCCAAGTTGTGCTCTGAGAATTCAGACAGACCCATTTGCGTATACTGAGTATCTCTCTCTGGGAGAGCGCTCTGCTCAGGAGATACGGCAGTGGAGCTTCGATGCAGCTTTGTGACGATTCCTTCATGGGCGCTCCCTTGCACCCCAGGGCGTTGCGGAGCGCTCTGAACGAGGCCTCGTTTAGAGATACCGTCTGCAGTCCTCGTTTTTATCGTATAAGATCAGAAGGTAAAACAAGCGGATGCGAAGGTGCGCGAACGTCTCCGGTGAGCTGGCAAATGACCTCAGCTTACCGTGAAACGTTTGTATTCCCCATAGAGTATAGTCGCGTACGCCCGTCCGAGATACACACCAGACAAGCCAGCTGCTCAAGACATACCGTGAGATTCCACAACACCGGATCCATATTTAAACTATCGAATAATCGTTCGTTCGTTCGTTCGACACTACAGGTGCAGGATGCAACGCAGGCTTCAGCTGCTACCGCTCGACCATCGCTGAAGCGACCATAGGCTCGTGGGCGAGCGAGCTGCGATTACCGCGATACACGCGTGGACTCGGAGCGTTCCTTGCCAGTGCTTCATGTTCATTCTTGTGCTATCCGGTGCAACACTTCTCATTCGACACGGTGAAACTGACTGGAACCGAAGTGGTCGGGCCCAGGGTCAGAGCAACGAACCACGCCTGACGAGCACTGGGCACGAGCAGGCGGCACAGACGGCCAAGTGGGTTACCGCGAGTGCTGCGGAGAGAATTCACACCCTGGCGGTGTCAACGCTCAGTCGAGCACAGGAAACTGCCAAGTACTTCGACACGTTTGCAGCGAAACGGAGGAACTGGGTACGTTGGGACACCGAACTGCTCTGGGAGGTTTACGTGCCCTGGCAGGGTCAACAGCGGGGCGACATTGACGACAAATACGCTGAAGCGTATCGTATTCATCGCAAGGAGCCCGAGAACTGTCCACATTTTGCGGAGCTCTATGCAAGGGCCCAAAAGTTCTGGGAAGCTCGAGACTCGGCAAGCGTATCCGCAGCGTCGCCCGCAAACCACTGGGTCGTGATCGCGCATCAACAGAGTATTCGCGCTTTGTTGAACACTGCTATTGGCCAGCCACGTTCGTACCATCGCATATGGAGGATCGTGAACGCAGGTTGCACGCTCTTAGATCAGCAGAGGCGTGTACACCTCGTGAACGGACCCGCGAGAAGCGCACACGTTCCCGATGATCGCGACCTGGAACTCTATTGCGAGTCGGTGCAGACACTGCGTGTGGAGCGTGGTGAGAGAGGTCAGCTCCAGGTGTATGGTCCAGTAGCCACGTTGCAGGAGTATCTCGCGAAAAATGTCCCAGAAATACAAGCGCAAAGGTTTTTATGGTATCCAGGCGGTCGGAGCTGTTTCCGGATTTCCGCTGGAATGCAATCTCAAGCTTCTGGTGCGGTCTGGTATCATAACATTGAACCAGTCGATGTGGATTGGTCACTTGCTCAGTATCTGGAGGAATGCGAGCGAATGGCTGCCGCTCAGGTTTAGGAGAGCGCGATCTGGCTTGCTAGGAAATGATACGTACCGGCACTGGACGCTAGTACGCGAAGCTACCCAGGCAATACTTACGGAAAGCGTGCTCCCCTGGCGAGCGATACTTGTTCGGAAACGAGCCGTCCAGTGCGCTAGATGCCGAGACCTTTACTTTGCTGCAACGCACGCTGGCTAGGTTCCAGATGATAGCGATGCCGCCGAGCGTTGTGGTATCGCGTTAGCATTAGTTTGGCGCTATGCAGTTACAATCTGGGCATCGTCTGCTTCGGACTGACCACAACGCCAAAGCGCTTGTCGAGCAGCGTTGAACGGCTGTAGCTGGCAGTAACCCGCGAGAATCCGCGAGCGAAGCAGCGGCCGCTGCTATTGCGGTACCAGGAAACTCGCCAGCGGCGGCGGGTGCTCCTTGGAAGCTGCACTAGTCCTGCTGCCGTCCACTGGTGCCAATTTCCAGGCCCCAGCGTACCATCGCTTCCGTTGCCGATCTATGCACAAGAATGTGCACCTTCGCGTAAAGCGAGTCGAACAGGAATCAGAGCGACTTGTTCGTACGCTACCAAAGATAACGAGTTCTGCGAATGGCACATGCTGCCTCCTTATCAATAGTTGAGAGCATCGCTGTCAAGGAGCTGCCGCCTCTGCTGCGCTGCCTCATACGCTATCTCGCGTGTCTAGGATGCTGGTAGCGCGTCACCGGAGACCGCGCCATTACCCTGAATCTGCTGCATTCGCTGGCGCAGCTGCTGGAGTTGACGGCAAAGTGCGCGACCGTTTCGATCAACAACACTTGGGAGCTGAAGCTCGACCTCAAGCGCCGCGATTTTGCTCCGAAGCGTTTTGAGGCGACGATACGGCCAGTGTGCAATACCGTTGCGACGAGCAATCTTTTTGAGGAGCGTCACGCAGATTCCAAGATGCCTAGCCACCACGTCACGGGGCAAATGAAAGAAAGAGCGCAAGTCGGAGAGCGTGATTGCGTAGAGCGTGAAACGTTTCGATTTGCCGCGAATTCGTTCACGAACCCGGGCAAAAGCCTGCGCTGTGTCCGGGTCCACTGCAGGCTGCGAATCAATGCCATGTGAATCGCTGGAAGCGTGTCCGGGCGTTCCGCTCGCCGACGAGTGCGGACTAGTGGCTGATGGTGGCTTGCCTGTAACCCCTACGCCCGGGAAATCTGGCTTTTCCAGGGGGCAGCATTCACGTTCAGCGACAAGCTGCTCTGTCGCTAGCGAAGACCTCGGTTCCACAGCGGCAACTGGCTCGAAAGAGTCCAGCGAAAAAGACCACAGTGCATACGTTTCTGCCTGTTCAACGCTGGACCAGGCGTCTGTAACTGGACTCACTCGAGAGGCTGCTGCGCGGGCGCTGGCGCCCTCCAGCGCACAGCAACTCTGGAATGGAGCATCGCTCTCGATACCGAGAGCGGCAGCGTTCACACCGGATGCCCTGCGCGGGTGTACCGGAGCATCGGGAGTGTGTTTGACGCTCCTCGGGCAAGGCTGCGAAGAGGCTCGAGATGGAGACCCTGCGAGAGCGCAGTTCGCCGCAGGTCTCCAGAAGACATCGAACATGTCGAGCGGTGCAGCGAGCTCCGTTTCATTGGGCGCCTGCGAGAGCCCCGCGGTGACTGGATCGTGAAGTGATGTCGGAAGCAACCAGGTTGCACGCTGCCAGGATGCTTCGGGGATTCCATGCATCCGCTCTCTGCTCCAGTTGCTGGCGCGCTCACAGGTTACCTGCAGACGACCGATTGGGTTGTTCCGGTCTGTAACGTTTCCCCCAGAAATGGTGACATACACAAAGTGAGGGCTTGCCAGGGGCGTCCGTTGTTGATCGAAAGCGAACAGCGTGCAGCCGAAACGCGTCTCTGATGCCACCTTGATGCGCATATGCAGGTAGATCTCCAGTTCGCAGACGCCGTTTGATGCCAGGCGGCATCCGCAGGGTATACGGAGTACGTGGAGCCGGCTCTCTGCAGCGCGAGGCTGCTTTGGGCGACTGTGTCGTGCGGTCAGCGCCACCGCCGCCGTCTGTCTCAGCGGTGGCGATGCTGGTGCGTCGCTGCCGAAAATCGTCACCCTGGCAAATGACGCATCCGGAGCATCTTGGTGAACTGGTTGCGAGGCGGTATGCCGCAGGTGCGTATTCCGATCTGGGGCCAGCGTCGTGTGCCATTCATGTGCTGGGCTGCCTTCGAGGTCGTGATCAAGATCAGGACAGATGCTCTGCCACTGGGTACCGTTTTTCGCCCGAATCTCCAGCATTGAGTGTTGTGCAATCTCCGCAGGGCAGTCTCCGTGGAGGACCGCTTCAACCCGAATGCAACGATGCAGTACAGGGCCATGGCGCTCTGGTATCTCGTCGGTGCTGATGTACCCGGGCGCCGCGTCGATGCCGGGTGCCGTTTCAGAGTGCGAACAGAGCGAGAGATCGGGCATATTCGAGTTCCGTTTCCCAGCGATGCCTTCAAGTCTCTCGGTTGAAGCTTGAGATAGGACTGCTTCGTCCACGGGAGCCAGGTCATCTTGCCGTCTGTCGGAATGGAATCCAACAAAAGCGCGCTCCATCGAATCGGTGGAGCGCGACTGCCGCATCGCATGCAAACAATTGGATCTATCCTTCGTTGTTGGCATCGTTGATCCTCGCAGGCCAGCACCCGATGAGGGCACATAGCGCCCGTCGTGTAGCGGACACGTCGTGCTACAGCTCGCAGTTTCCGCAGTGTGCGAATGTGAGCACGCAGCGATGGCCCACTGCGGATCCACGACCGCCCCGTAGCTTCTCCGCTCGCTGCTTCCGCCGGGCTTGGGCGGCCGCCGCTCCCCCAGTCGCCGCTTTTGGATGACTGGGTCACCGGTGCCGGTACCTGCAAGCAGCCCCGACAACCGAAGCGGTGGCCCCGGCGGAGGGAGCAGCGCCTCCGCCGAGCCGCTTTCGCAAGCCGCATCGTTCCCTGAACCAAACGAGGAGTCAAAGTCATTCCACGCTGAAAATAACCCCGCAGACCCTGGGAAACGTCTCATCGGAACCCAAAGCCGCAATCTTCGACACGATATCCAACAGAAATAAGAAAACGTGACCGCCAACCGCAAGCACCTATCCCAACGGAAAAATCTCGTTAGCTGATTTAGAACACTGACTCGGGTAGAAGCTCAACGTTTGATCTACTGAGCATCCAGAAGATACAAGCACGAGTGTAGCCTGCAAACGAAACGCCTCCCCCGAAGAGACGCGTTGCACCGGCGAGATCGGATGCTCAGCGCCAGGCAGGCAGGCAGGCAGGTTGCAATTTCCGGTGCTCGACGGAGGCGACGTCACGCATCGCGCCACCAGCCGGGTGATACGCGGCATCCGAGAACCCCTCGTGCGTGCGTCCAGGGGCGCTTTTCTTCGACGTCGATTTGACGATGGACGCGGGCGGCGTGTCCGCGTATCTGCCGGGGATGCGGCGATCGCGGACAGCACGTGCCTCCGTCGCTGGACAGAGCGCCACGTGGCTGGAACGGCGTGCCTGTTGCCGCGATCTCGCAGCGTTGCCATCGAGATTCTTGACCGATGCGTGCGCGACGCACCTACGCACGAGACGGGCAAGCACAGAAACGAATCACGAACTCGTCAATCGATAAAAATTTCATTCCAGGCGTGCGGTACGCGTTAAAAGGGGGAAAAGGTCTCTGTATTGTCGAAAGATTATCTCAGAGACGGAAGGTCCCGTAAGCCGGACGAGAATACCGGGCTCGTGGTTCGTGTTCGCGCCAAGCGTCTAGTGCTGTCGTGAGATCTGAGCAACTCGTCTGAAACGCTGCTTATGCTGGGACTAGGGCCAGGTATGCTGCGTCTGCGTGTCGCCGCCCTGGTCGCTGTGGACGCCTAGTATATCGGTTCGCGCTACAGCAGGCGGTACATCCATATGCACAGCTTGCAGGCTCCCTGCATGATGATGTCCTGTGATTCCGTGTCGGATAAACGACACTACGAGCCGACACCCTTGTGGTACGACCAAGCCGTTCTGTCTCCGTGCTGGATCCGCTGCAGCGGTATAGACGCTACGGCGGGTGCAGCAAGGCAGGTACTCGGTGCACGATGGAGCGTATAAAATGACTCGTACGTACGAGAGGAAGCAGGAGTGATGGAACTTGGAGGTAGGATTTAGCACCATGATGGACGCTCTCCCGAAAGCCAATATTCAGCCTCAACCTGGGATATTTGGTCCGTGTAACCGATCTATCAAACAGAGAATCTATGCACGAGCTGTGTACCATCGCATTCCGGGGCCTTTGCGTCGACCTTTACAACAAGAGACGGTCACCAGTGTTACTGGGACGCCTTGCCATTGTGCTCTTCCGCTAATGCATACTCAAATGCGAGATCGAGGCGGCTGCTCGGAGCAGCGGCAGTGACGTATTTGACGAATCGCAAAACGTCGTGATCCCGAAGGACTAGGCTCAAGGCATTCGATACCGGTGGTAGATTCAGCAGTTGGTTCGCGTTCCCGTCTGCGTCATCTGCATCGTCGACATCTCGATAAACGCTGGGGTCACCGTCTCCGTCGCCACTATCCATGTAGCATTCATAGCCGCCACACTCGCCGCTCCGCCAAGCTTCCGCACTGTCCTGCTCTCGGTCGTCGACGAAGCAGAGCGTTGCGTCGAGAAGGCAGGGCTCTGTCCGCGGCACCAGCGTCTCATAGGTTGCTAGTGTGTAGTCGAGTCCCGGTCGGAATCGGCGGATGTTGCAACGATACCCCCGAATACGCCCGTATGAGGCATCCAAGCCAGTCAGGACCATGAGGAAGCGAGCCATGCTTCGAGATGCAAAGAGTGCCTGGAAACAATTCAGGGTTCCCTCTAGAATCGAAACAGGCGGCCCAGAATCCAGATATCCCTGATACTCCAGATATCGCTGGCGGTGTGGCGGGCCAACGGTTCGCCACCCAGACGGATCGTCACTGCGTTCGCCGCCAGCTGCAAGTCGTTGCCATCTGACTCGAGCGTCGCTATCGGTCTCATGCAAAGCTGCCACCAGCGCCGAGGCCTCTCCGCTAATTTTCAGAAAATCATGCAGTTGAACGCTGCTTTCGCGGCGAAATCGTTTCCGAATAGCTCGCACGTGGGCGTCCTCAAAATACACTGGCTGTATGTAGGTGCGCAAATACTCCAGTTCAGCAGTGGAGAGCGCCGCATCTAGCAGCGTCCGGGCGCGATCTGACCCCTGAGATAGCACAGCGCAAGACGCTGACAACTCGGCCGACAGCGGCAAAAACGGTCTATGGGCGCCCGTCTGCAGCTGCCTCAACGATGCCGCCGGGTCCACTGGAGTCTTATCGTCGGGCGCGCGGACATGGTACCAACCACTGATGCTTAGGCGTGGCATCTCGTCCGTGCGCACCTCCTCTACCGCGTGAAAACTGCGCCCCGGTAATACCTGGAAAACTGCTAGCGTGTTCCACTCCGGCAACAGCGAAGTGTGCGAGTAGTTCTCCGGCTCTGGTATCGCGCCCTGAACCGGTTTCCCATCTCGAAGCCGAAACAACTGCAGGGATCCGCCATCTTCCCGCGTCCATGTATGCTCCGGTTCCGTCAAATACAGGATATAGCTCAGACGTCGCGTCCCGATGGCGTCGTCGTGGCAGAGCAGATGGCATCCTCTCGTGTACACGTTGATCGAGCAATCGATGAGATCCCCGTCGAGGCATTCGCCACACGACTCATCACAGCAACCGGTAAGCGCCATCAAAAATTTTCGGAAGCGCTCTGAATAGAGTATATCCCGGAGGACCCGCAGGTTGCGCAGACGTCGCTGCTCTTCAGTGCTGAGGGCGTCGAGATTACGGAGCTCTCCCGTTTGATAGACTTTGTAAATATCGGTTTCTTTCAAAGATCCGGTACAGTTGCTAATGATCTCGTTACGCACTGCATTAAGAAAAACCTCATCAAAAACTTCGCGCAGCTGGATATGTGAAAAAGGTTCTGCGCTGGTGTATTTCTCGCGCAAGCTGATCAGACGATCTGACTGGTCCAGCAGTGTGCACGGGACTGACACCTGGCCTGCGTCCGACGAGCCCTTAGCGTGCGTGGACCGTTTCTTTTCGTGCTGTGTGCTCGTCGCGCCGTTGCCCTGTCGCTTGGAGCGCTTCATCTCAAGCAACTGAACAGCGGCCACACGAGTGCCTTGCCCCAGAAAAAATCGAGCTTGTTCCACGCGGGCGAGCACTCAGGGCGTGCGTGGTAAGCAATTTCGGAAAGCCAGCACGGTCATTCCTGATCTTGGTTCCGACGACAATGAATACACAGCAAAAAAGAGTGCACTAAGAACTAGTCTGGCACACACAGCTCAATAGAGAAAGTACCGGGTTCGCGGAGATGTCTCGTACGAGAGAATCGCCGAGGCAGGCGCGGCATCGTTGAAGCCCATGGACGAGGCGCCGCGGAAACGCGACGGTAGAATGGATCGAAGGTCCATTTTGAATATCATTGAATACTATCATATAGAGATGGATAGGATCAAAGATAGCACCATTGCTGCACCATGACACCATCGACGTGACTAGCACCTTCGCCGAACGCAGAGGCGCACCACAACTAATCTGTACAATCATGAATCTTTTGCGTAGAATTTGCATAAAGCAGTCTCATGCATTCGGTACGATCCAAAGCGGCGCATCACTGGTCAGCAAAGTCCGGATCCATAGACGGAAGCACTGCCGCCCGATTCCTTGTGGTTATCGGGATGTGAGCACGTGTTACTGCTGCTGCTGCTGCTGCTGCTGCCCAGAACTTTGCAAATACCAACGGAAAACTTCACATACTTTGGAAAATGAGTACACACAGGATAGTGGATGGGCTGTTCTACTTGACGAGCGGCTCCCTTGCAGCCTTTGGGATCGGAGGCGCCGTCTTCCTTCTCGCGAACTTTGCCCGCAACATGGGGCCGCGACCTCGAGCAGGCACGCCAGACTCGGAGACCGTGTTTTCCAGGCCGCAAACTAGTGGCTCCGCGGACTCTTAAACTGGCAGATGCTCGACGGAGTCGGTCACTGTAAGAACGAGTACGCTTACAGACGAGACGCGAGGCGCGAGCACGCCGCGACGGCGTGCGACAGCAGGGGAGCGGTCGTCCTCTGCTGCCCGCGATCCTTACGCGGTCTCTCTGCAAGGTTTGTGAGGTCAACTCTTGGATTGCGTCGGAGCTGGCGGCAGCCAGACGACTAGGACGTGAGCACGAACGTGAATATGGGATTTTCACTCTACCCGTGTCAGATGAAACTGAGGACTAGAGTGGACGATCTGTTCCAGCCTGTGGTCTTTTTTTGAGTTTTTCTAGCTGTACAGTATCTAGATTCGAAGTGCAGCAATAAAGGATAAAGGTTACGGAAGCAGGTTTAGGATGCTTGGCCATCGTACCGCAATGACCCCAACGACGCCTTGTCACTGGACGTGGTCACGATACCGGAATCATGACGGTTCGCGATGCCGACCAACAAGCTCCCGTGAAATAGCGAATACCATTATCCAATTCATTCGCGTAAGCCTGCATGCTTCTCATTTCCTTATGTTTGGCGTACGCATAGCGCAAGCATGCTTCAAATCCACGATCTCTCCGTTAAGACGCAGCTCGTTGGCGCACCGTTTCGATCGGCCGGATTGACGATTAAAGAGACTCAACGTCTTACGTTGATGGCCGCTTTGGATGCTCATGCCAAACGTTCACTGAACTTGTCATGTCAAACAATCGAAGCCGTTCGGAAGACAAATCATTCTCTCTCTTCGTAACTGTGAACGAAACGGCACTCCACAGCACCATGGTACCTGTCATGGGTGCGCTCGCAGCGGCTCGCGTCACTTCTGTATGCATGAAAGCGGGTCTTGGACTCGGACTCTAGTCATCGCAGCGATCGCGTCCAGTGAACTGTATGCCACCGAGTGGCATGAAAGGAGCGCGAACTGATCGAAATTTCTCGAAATCCTCCCAGGACTAGATTCTCCTCCCGGTACTTGTTTCACTATGGACAATATCGCGTATGACACATCCCGTATCGAATGGAGCAGCATACGCATGGGCATGCTGCCGGCAGAGTACTTGACCAGGGGATCGCCCAGAACAGGTCCGTGATCGAGGGGTACGGCAGCGGGCGCTGAAACGAAGGAGGTCATTTGTATGGGCTCATCTGTACCCGTCAAGGATATGTACTGAGTGGTCAAACAAGCTTTCAAGCGCCACAGGGTAGCACTCGGAGGGCGATATGCAATGCACCTACAGCAACAGTTGACAACACCCAGGTGTCATCACTGCGGAGGGCCCACTAAGGCTGTATCCAAAGAAGATCGACATGGAAAGCGAAGTGTAGATCGCAACTTCCGTCTACGTATCAGAGGCGTCGACAACAGCCGGAATCGGCGGTATCGGGAATGCAACGCAACCATCAACATCCCGCGAAAGCGAATGACGGCGCCAGTGGGAAAGCAGAGTCCGGTGTACGTAAAGCCACAAATGAGAATGATGAAGAGGAAGCAGCCGCTGCGAAAAACCCTCAAAAGGTTGATGTTGATGACTGCTCGAAGAGATTTAAATTTTAGACTATACGCCCGTATTCCATGAACTCCCTACTCGTATTCTTGCATGGGTGAAGTCAAGCATTGCGCGAAGCATCTCTGTCTGAGGCAGGCTGCTGTCGAAGCGCATGTGGCGTGCGCCGAGTACCACCTCGCACACGACATGCCTATTCGACAACCAGGGATCCGGAAATCCCATCTGGTTCACAGATCACACTCACCGGGGAGAAAGCGCGTGTACTGCACGCCACAAGCTTGGGGGGTTCGGTTACTGGCAACATACGTTGCCACGGCGGTGTCCAAGTCGCTCGTGCGCTCGCGCTTCGACATCCCTCTCCAAGCGCGTCATCCGATCGAGGCTCAAGTCGGTGTCGGCGTTTTCGCTCAAGGAAGCGCTTTGGATGCTGTCGTTGGTGGCGTTCAGATCGCATTGAACGTCACCCGCGCCCTGCCGTGCACTCGCCGAAAGCATGTGCGAATGGTCCCATCATGCACGCGTATCCAACGTGTTCCACCATAGAGACAAGCGTGGTCCACAATTTCCCGCGTTTCCAGCATGTGACGAGTCCACGGTTCGCGCGCTGGCGCTTTTAGCGCCGGCTCTGCTTCCGAGATTGCACGGTAGACGATTCGTCCTGGGCGATGACGTGCACTCAGCTAATCACCAGCGTTGTTCCGTGGAGCAAAGCGAAGTCGGACGCTCTTCCAAAAGGCGGTATAGTTCTGGAGGGTGGTCCAAACACCGCCGTCACTACGTCGCACCTCGAAGAAGCGCCATGCTGCTCGGCGAATTCGCACATGGCCCACTCGAATGTCCATCATTCGGGCCCTGCCAATAGGGTTCATCATTCGCGTCTCCTCGGTCTCGATGAGGAAAGTATCATTGACGGAACCAGGCGGAAAATAATACCGACCATCCGTAAAAACGTAGTCGAAGGTCTCGGCAATCACTTGGCCGCAAAGTATTGCTTGGAGCGCTCTTCGTCTCCGCTGGCGAAAGACATTGTTCTGATTGCGCTCGAACATCCGCTGTCGAGTAGAAACCCGGTTGGGACGCGTGAAATAGCGCGGGTTCGTCTGCATATCCGGTTTCGCAGGATCAAGCGGGGCCGACGAGTCATCCGCCTGGTCACTCGCACAGCGAACGCACCGGACCGCTCCTAACCGAAGCTGTCGGTTCGGATGCGATCGCACTGTGGTTCTAGCTCGTGATATCGGAACTAGTGCGCCACAAGTGGTCAGGCCCGCCACGAGCGGACGCCACGCGGCAACGAAACACGGTGTACTGGGGTGCACGCAAGGGGGCGGCGGCGGCTGTCGGCGCGCTTGTAACCAGGAGTACATCGCTTTCACGAGCAACCTCCGTTCCCTGTTGACAAAATCTTCACAATGAAGTGGAAAGCGTTGCGCCAGTGGCTCCAAAACTTCCGGAGCAGGGGACGGAGGCGCGGGTTTAGTTTCAGTGTTTGAGTTACGAACCTGCTTTCGAGTAAAGGTGCTCGTTCCAGGCAACCTTGGCCAGCACACGACGAACAGCAGATCAAACAACGGTTCCGAGTGCGCAGCCTTTGAGGTTTCCTCTCTTGAACTGGAGAGACAGCGACCCGCGGCGTCCGTGCGACGTACTCGAAAAGCTCGTGGTTTGTCTCCCTGAGCGGAAGCGCACCAGTGCCCGTGCCGGACGCACTGGTCCATGAACGTCGTGCGATCCTTCCGATCCGCAGGGCATGTAGAGTTACCAGAGATCCTCGATTGCGCAGCTGATACCAACACCCATGGGAGCGTGTATCATTTTTCATCTTACCTCCGATTTCGGCCAGCTGCCTCCCATACGTGCTTTCAGATATGGCGTTCATTGGCCAGCGATGGCATCAAGGCGCCACTGGACAGCGATGCGCTGCGACTGAAGGTTGTGCTCGGTTCATGGGAATCGAGAGAGTTCGGGAACAGGGCAGGGCGGGCGCCACTTTGCCACCACAGAAGCTCGCTGGTAGAGAACGCAGCGACCTGGCTCACCTGTCCGCAACGTCGCACGCAATCAGACCGGTCAGTCCGACAGAAACGTCAACGCCAGACCTTAAAGCAGCGTTTCCCCCTGATCCAGAGCATCCGCTTGTACGGAATCCGTCTGGCACGAGAGCGGCATCGCCAACTCGTCTTTGCACATCAGGTTCAGATTCATCGGTCAACCGTGAGAAGCAAAGGGCACCGTCGCCTGGAAAACGCTTCGCTGGTCGTGCGTGGCAAGTCAATGACGCCCGAGTTGGTTCGGCTGTGCGGTCGCCGTACGCACTGCATGCAGCGCCAGTGCAGCGAGCACATCAACCCACTGAGCTGTAGGGGTGTCGAAGCGAGCGCCCACGCTAGGCGCGGCATACCAAATAGCATTTGCACGAACCGTGATCTGGAAAGGAAAGAATGCAGTATCACTGGCGCGCCTTGAAATTCTGGTGCGACGTGATGGACGCCGCCTCCCATGCCAATAACCATCACGCAATCGGAGATCCCCGGGTTCCTTGCACCGACCGTATACTCCAAAAAGAAACTGAGCAGTTACCGCAGCCTACCGGGAGCCGCTTACTGAAACTGAACGCATGCGTGCTCTCCAGTTCGATGCGTGCAATGCACGCATGCACGCACGCATTGCACGAACGCATTGCCGCAGCGCGATCGATCGTCGAACTGCGGCGCGCGAACACGTTCATTGCAATTGCCGTTGTTGCGTACGGGAGCGTCGCAACAGCACTTGCATGGAACCTAACGCGCGTATCCTACCACTTGACGAGTCGCAAGACCCACTGGTCTGCTATCTTCCGGCTACCTTGGTGGTCAAGTTAAACCAGGTTGGGCTTCGGCTGCTTCACTGGCCTGGGCGTGGGGGCTTACACGAGACGTGTTATGTTGTGGAGTCCGTGGCTGCGCTGGAGCGACTCTGCACCGCGCTGACGGCCGAAATTGAAGCACCCGGTGAGTCCGACCCGCAAACCTCAACAGCTCAAGAGGAAACTGCTTGTCGAGCTTCCAGACTGGTTGATGCTATCGAAAAGGCATGGAAAACGGACGACGCAGCACTAACGCGCTCGCTAACACCCATTGCCGAGCTGCAGTTTCCGGCGTCTGATGATCGCGCATCAACGGTCGTATCCCTTGACGCGAAGCGGTGCGAGCTCGAGCTCAGGTCAACTGGCGTCAGTTTCAGCTGTCTGCTGTTGCGGATTCGAGGACTTCGTCTCGGAGCAGCTCGCGCACTGCTGCAGGAAGCGCTGGAGCGAGACCTGGGCTCCTCGTCCGTGGATCCGAGCGAAGCCGCCAAGTCGACGCTAGCGCTGAGCTGTGCGTCTGCGTTGCGATGGTTGAACTCTGACCTGTCGCTGTCGCATATCCTACCCATGCAGCTCGGCAGCGAAAGAGTCATTGCGCACCAGAGCGCTGCGGAAGAATCTGGCGGCTTGGGCGCATTGATCGAAAGTATTCTGGGCGCGCTTGGCATCGTGTCGCCCGATTTACAAATGACGCTCCTCGAGATACTGCCAGAGCTGGTGCAGCAATCGTTTGACGCAGAGCGCCACGAGCTCGCTTTGGCCAACTCGCTTCCAGGTCTCTTGCAGGGAGCTGCTCGAGGAGAAAAATGCAACGTGCGCCTCATGAATACGGTTGTAGATACAGCAAACGCTCTGCAAACGGCGACAGCCAGACGTGCTGTGCGCAAATCGTTGCTCAGCGAGATCCTGAGCATCGTCCCTGGTTTGTACAGCCCAGAGAGCCTGGCAATGGGGTTGCAGTTTCTGGTAGGAGCGCTCGAGTCTCTGGGCGCTACCTCCGATGCGGAAAGCGCTCTGCTGACTGGGAACGAGGTCGATTGTCTTGAGACATCCGCTGAAAATGCGATTATGGCGGCGCTTCGCGAAAATCTTCTAGCAGAGCGGCAGCAGCTGCATCACCAGCAGACAGCGACATCGCATGATGCGGTCATTGTTACCAGTGCGGTTGCGTGCGCGCTTCAGCACAGCCAACAGGCCGTCAAGCGTATGCTTGCCTGGTATTCTCAGAGCGCCTACGGCCTTGTCTGTCGAGCGCTTCAAGAGTGGACCGACGGGGCCAGTGCCGACGCTACCCCTCAACCGGCAGATCTTTTCCTGCTACTGGCTTTGTATCGGGCGAATCCAGAGAGTTTCGAAATGAAAGCACATCGGGCGAGGCCAGCGACGGGTACGCATCGCATGCCGTGTCCTCTCGAAGCGGCGACGGCATACATCCTATGCGGTGATCAAGGTCGAAGAGCGATACTTCGCTGGGGAAGCATTCTGCATACGCACGATGGATCCGCACTGCTCCAGCTATTGAACCTTATCTGCCGGTCCGGACCGAAAATGACCGCGCACGCACCCCTTGTTGGTCATGTTGAGACGCTCGCTCAGCTCATAGCCGCGTTCTTCAAGGCCGTGCCCGCGCTCCGCCAAGACTGTCTGTTGAGTTTCCTGGAACTTGCACACAGCGAATCAGAGTACTGCCGCCTTCTCAGTCTGCATGCGTTCGTGTGTATCGCGCGGGAGACGCCGGCAGAACTGGCTCCATTCGCTCCGCTTGTGCATGGACTCGCAGAGCTATGTGAGAGCCTGGCACCGTCCACGTGGCAACATGATTTCGGGCGCGCTCCTTCGCCATGCGCCAACATTCAAGGCGCACTCAAGACGCCCGGCGCGCTCCCTCTGACCCTGATGTATAGCACCTTTGCGCTCATGCATCGCACCGTGAATACGCATGCGTGCGCTTCCATAGAAGCGCCGGAGCGCCTCGAAACGTTCTTGCCTCTGATGGTTCGGAAGCTGCTGACACACCCCGACGCACTCTATCAACGTTGCGGATGCCTGGCGACAGCGATCCTCGTCGAGACCTGGAGCCAGCGTGAGGCAGACTACTCCAAAGCCCAGGATTTGCTGGAACTCGCGCTTCAGTGCACGGCGAGACGCCCTGCGATAGCCGCGCAGCTATATGCAGAACTCGCTGCAGCCTGGATGCCATCGCTGGGTACCGCTGCCAGCAGCAGTTCGTCAGATTTGCACAGGGCACCCGCGCCCGCTCTGTGGCTTTTAACACACGCATTGCAACAGTTTGCCAGTCTATTCATCTGGATGCCATCGAGCGACGCAGAAGCGCATGAAGCGTCGATCCCATCAGAGGCGCGATTCGGCCTCGCCATGGAGGGCTCCCTGGACCTCGTGATTCCGGTCGCAAATCTCGTGCATTCGAAGAAGGACGGCTTTGCAAATCTCGTGCTTCTGGTACCTCTACTACGCTTGATATGGTGCATTGGTGTTGGCCAACACGGCTACACAAGCCATTGGTTTCAGAAGGAGTTGTGCCCGCTGCTGGGCGCAGCAGTTCAACTCCCGGTGGCGCCATTCTCGAAGCCGACCGCTTCGATTCCATGTGCGCAGCTCCGAGACCAAATGCAAAGTCTCGCGATCGCTTCGAACTGGTTGGGGGCGCAAGTGCATTTCTTCGCTGTGCTCGCAAAGCAGGATATGCACGGCGCTCGATCGCATTTAGTAGAGAGGATCAGGCATTTGATTGCAGTGGAAACAGCTGCAGAGCACTTGGCGATGGAGGCTGCGGCAAACGCTCTCCCGATCGTCCTGGAGATGCCGCAGGAGCCCTGCCTACCAGGCTCCCTGCTGTCGTGGCTGCTCGCCGAGACCGCTGCTGATGCCGCCGATCCAGAGATCCTACTGTGGACGCTCCGACACGTCCGCCGATGCGATGCTGCGGTCATTGACGCCAACCTCAAAGTCCTGATACGTATCGCAAAGGCGCCCCCAGCGTGCAAGGCTCGCGACACTCTTCACCAGGTGCTGCGGGTGCTCGAATCGGCGTCCGGCCTTGATGCCGAGCTCTTCTGTGACGCGTTCCTGACGCAGACATCACCCCTGGACTGGAATGATGACGAGACCTCACTGCTTTTACTGGCAATCATGATGAGGCTAGAAGGAGTGTCGTTCGATAGAGCCGTAATATTGCAGCAATGGCTCGAGTCGAACTTGTACAGTCAGGCTCCCGAAGACCTACGCTTCACAGAAGCCGTTCTCAAAGCCGCATTGCATCTCATTGAAGCAGCTGTTGATACGGCTGCAACGGAACCGACGTTCGAATGGGCGCTCGCCACCTTGGAGCGCTACATGCCGGCTCGTCACATTTGCCAGAACCAGGGGCCGCGTTGCATCTCGTGCTTTTTGGACGCTCGACCTGCTCGATTCGTACTGGTTGCCCAGGCACTGGAGCGATGCTTTCGAATCTGGTGTCAACAACAACAACAACAACAACAACAAGCACCTGGTCGGCGCGCTGTCCGCTCGAATGCAGCGGTATGCGTGACGGCGCCGCTGGACTCGGCCCATTTCAAGCTCTTTCGCCGATTTGCGCAGTTGCTCAAGACGCTGCTTGACAAGGCTGTTCGTGGAAGGGACCATCGCGCGCTCGGAGCGAGCATGCGCCTGGGTCGAACCTTTGCCGACAGCCTGAATCGTTCCCTCGTGCCGTTGTGGATCGTGCACTTTCAGGTCTGTGCGGCAGATATAGCGAGCGCCTGTGCAGCCTTCCAAAAGAGCACGAGAATTCTCCAACGTGTGTGCGTCTTTGCGAAAGAGCAACGAGATCGGAGTTTGATCGCGCTGACGCCGCCCTTGAAAAGAGCCCTAGAGCTTTTCCTCTACCGGGTGAAGGAGATGCTAAGCGCAAACGCCTCTCTTTCATCGTTTTGGATGGGGACACTACGCCACAAGAACCTGGATGGCGAGGTAGTGAGTAGCCAGCTCCGCATCGACAGCGATCCGAGTCAGAGCGATGATGACGCTGAGGAAACCCTGTCAGCGGCTTGAGCGCATCACACACGAGCGACGGCTTCGAAACACGTTCTCTCGTTCTCAGCACGAGCGGTGCAGGGCGCGACGAAGCGCGTCCACTGCATCCAGACTATCGACTCGGGTGGCTTTCGTGTGCGCATCGAAGATGCGCTCGAGCTCTAGCGGCGGACGCACCAGTGCGCCCTGTGCACCAACATCGGATCCGCCAGCAGCTACGGGTACGGTTCCGGACGGCGGAGCGCCACCGCTTGCCGCCGAGGAACGATCCCCCTGGAATTGGTCTCTGCACGAGCGCACAACCGCCTCAAGCTCAGAGACCGCGCGGGCGATGGTTACAACCTGCTTTGCAAGCGCGTCGCAGTCACCGGACGGATCTTCCGGCTCCGTTGGTATCAAAGTCGAAGCCAGTCGCGACTGCAGCGCACCCTCCAGCCGATGAAAAGCGCCCTCCAGGACGGATCGCTCTCTGCACAGCCGTTGTAGACGCTGCCGCGCAACCCGAAGGGATTGGCGCAGTGCGACGAGCTCCTGATCAACAGCATGCTCATCCTCTGCGTTGGCATCCATCTGCACACTGGAAGGGTCGATGCCGAGTGCCTGCTCCCAGTTCTCGACAAGATCCTCGGAAGTATTCACATTGGGAATGCGTAAACCGGGCGGAATATGGAAAACATTGCGCAAAAGGTATACTTGCAAGCGATCCATCTGGTCGTAAAATGCGGTGAAGAGCGCATCTCGAAGACGCATGAGACCTTGCTGCAGCAGCAGGCGCTTCGCATGCTCGTGCTCGCTGGTAACCGCGTTCTCCTGTAAAGCGTCAAACGCTAGCGCACACTCGCGGAATAGGCTCGTCTCGAGGCCGTCCAGCGCGTCTTCCAAGAGGTCGCGCACGCAGTCTTCGACTTGTTCAACGAGTTTGCACGGGTGGAAACCAAAAAAGCGCTCTTCTAGCGGCATGGATGGATACCCTGTATCAGCACAGTCATCCAGGGTTTCTACGGCTTGAGCGGAAACCGTAGCAAGCACCTCAGGCTCCGCAGCTTTCGACGACGTCGGCACACACAGTGCATCCATGTTATTCCTGGTGTTCGTGTCGATTGCCTGAGGCGTGAGCGTCGGTTCCCCTTTCCGATTTCCTGCTACGTACCCTTCAATCAACTCCGAGTGCGCCGGGTAATCGTTCTTTCCTCCTTCACTCATGAGTACGGCTGCAGGTCGCACGCCCCGGGCCCCAGTGCCTCGCGCACTGCCTCCGGGTGACGCACACACGACGTACCGAGCGTCAACAACGCTATCGCCGCTATCGCGCCATCGCAGCTGGCATCATCACGCGGCGATTCAGGAACGCGAGCGAATTTTGAATTTCCGGCGGGGCGCGCGCGCGCATCGATCCGCTCGACGCACGCCGGCACGCATCGCTGACGCGCGCGGGTACACCAGCGCTGCGCTTCCGCAGTGAGGCGGCAGCGGCTTTGTACCTGAAACCTCGATGCCGCGCGAGGTGCTTACGCTGCAAGTAGGACAGTGTGGGAATCAGATTGGGCTCGAGTTTTGGAAGCAGCTATGTTTGGAGCACGCCATAGGGCCGGATGGGCGGCTAGAACCTTACGCAGCCCCGAACGTGGACCGCAAGGACGCCTTCTTTTATGAAGCGGACGATCGCAGGCACGTTCCACGAGCACTGCTTATTGACCTGGAGCCTCGCGTGATTCAATCGATTAAGAACTCCGCCTACGGGTCACTGTTCAACCCTGAAAACTATTTTCTTGACATTCGGGATCGAGGTGGCGCGGGCAACAACTGGGCGAGCGGCTATACCCAGGGACAGATGCTCGACGAGCTCCTCTTCGATATGATCGACCGTGAGGCGGAGAACGCTGAGTGCTTAGCAGGCTTTCAAATTTGCCACTCGGTTGCTGGCGGGACCGGAAGCGGTCTCGGCTCCTACGTTATGGAACAGCTTCACGATCGCTACCCGAAGCAGGTCGTGCAGACCTATTCTATCCTTCCGAACCAGTCGTACGCAGTGGCCTCGGGCGAACGCCATGCAGACGCAAGGGATTATGCGAACAGCGGCAGCGCCGCCACGGGGCTAGCCAGCGGTGGCGGCAGCGGCGCTGAAGAAGACGATGCGAACGCCATGTTCAGCGATGTTGTTGTGCAGCCGTACAACTCGCTACTGACCTTGCGACGACTCGTTGAATTTGCGGATATGGTCACGGTGCTCGATAATGCAGCACTAAACCGCATCGCGAGTGAGCGTTTGTACGTGGACAACCCTACCTTCGACCAGACGAACGCCCTCGTGTCGATGGTCATGGCAGCGTCGACCACGACGATGCGATTCCCAGCGTACAGCCACCAAGATCTGCGGGAGCTGATGTCTACATTGGTGCCGCTCCCGCCTTGTCACTTTCTGGTGGCAAGTTGTACACCGCTCACGATTTACACAGGCGCTGGCGCCAACCAGATGAACGCCAAACATGTGGACACTAACCAGATCGCGTCCGGTGTCGACTGCCTGCCGCAAGTGCTCCCGGTCGCTGAAAGCCGTATTCGAAAAACCTCTGTATACGATGTGATGCGACGCCTAGTCCAGCCAAAGAGCTTGATGGCGAGCTGCCCGCTTCGTCGTGGCTCCTACCTTTCCCTGCTGGGTGTTCTACAGGGTGAAATCGAGGACCCCTCCGAAGTGCAGAGAAGCTTGCAGCGACTGATGGAGCGTGAAAACCTCGGTTTCACACCACTTACATCAGCAAACGTACAGGTGACGCTCGCTCGCAAGTCCCCCTACTTGAAATGCACCCACCGCGTCCGCGGCCTTATGCTTGCAAACCACACTGGCATCTCGACGTTGTTGGGACGCACCATCGCTGCCTACGACAAGCTTCGCAGACGCAACGCTTTTCTGGACAACTACTGCCGAGAACCGCCCTTTGCGTCGAACTTGGACGAGTTTGATCTCGCGAGGGAAACCGCTCAACAGCTTTGCGACGTCTACGCTCAGTTGGAGAACCAAGTTGCAACGCCGCAGGTCAGCGACGATACCCGGTTATGATCTCCGGCTTAGGTCGTCGCCAAAGCACCACCACCGCCGCCCTTTCGGCGCCTCCAGGCGAAAGCAGTACGTCTGTTGAGCTGCGGCACGCAGTGTGCGCTGCTTGTCACGGCCAAGGGGCCTTTCACGTGTGCACTCCTGAAACAGCAAGTCCGCTTCAACGCGCCGACAGCATAAACACTACACCTTACCGTGGTGCATACCTCGGATTCAGACGCGTTTTCAGGTTCAAACCAGCACCCAGTACTAGATCCGAACCCATCCCGCCAGACTGGTGCCCAGCGACACGGCTTCGAGCCCGTGAAGCAGCGGCGCCCCCTCTCGTGGCTAACTCAGAGTTCTCATTGTGGAGAACAACACGACCTACCCAGTGCTTACCTGTAAGCGTCTCGTCTGCCCAAAAACAAAACAATGACAACACCAGGAGCAACTGTTCAACAGAGGCGTGAAAGCCCCGCACCAACAACGCTTGATCCTAGCTGCTGCAATGCCACCTGGACGCGGCGTCGGAACACGCGCTTCTGCGAACGCCGTGCGAATGGTTCGCATTCCGTGACGTTCGTTGTAAAGCTGGTGCAATCGTCTACACTGGTCGTTTAATGACGTCCAAATAAGCACTCTTGGCGAGCAGGAATGCCTCCAGTTGATCAGCCCACTGCTTTAGAAGCGGGGGCTGTAGCGGGACTGACGGTGGCGCAGCTCCGTCGGGAGCTTGCCGCGCGAGAAGCTCCAACCAGCGGTAGAAAGGCTGAACTCCAAAAACGTTTGCTGGACCTGTTAGGTGTGAAACTCGAACAAGAGGCTCGCGATGAGGACTCTAGCGTCGCGCCTGGAGCCACACAGGGAGAAGCTGGTCGGGCTACCAACCTTGGAGACGCAACGACGACATCGTCCGCGCAGCAGCAGGAGCAGCAGCAGGAGCAGCAGCAGGAGCAGCAGCAGGAGCAGCAGCAGGAGCAGCAGCAGGAGCAGCAGCAGGAGCAGCAGCAGGAGCAGAAGTTGGCTCAAACCCTGGACCCTGCTGCTCTATCGCCGTCACCGATACAGTCTAGCGCGGATCCACAGAGCACGACCACCACGCAACGACGAAAACGACGCTGGGCGGAGCCGGCCAGCGCCCCGCCTGCCGCGCCCCAGAAACGAAGACCCCTTGATGCACACGACACGCACTTGGATCAAGCTGGGGCAACGCCTGCCGCATCAGAGCTCAGCGCTGCAGCAGAAGCTTCGACATCCTACCAAACGCTAATCGCAGCGACGACCCCAGCAACGACGCAGAGCATTCCGAATAGCAGCGAAAGCGCTGCGTCAGCTCTGAAGCCAGCAGTGCATGCCGCAAACGGCTCGCCGCGAACACCGTTCACGCTGCTCGACCGGTGCATCACCGATCGAGTGCCGTGTCTCGTGAGCTGTCGTCATAATAAAAAGCTCTACGGCACGCTGCGCGCCTATGATAAGCACTTTAACCTCATTATGGAGCATGTACGGGAAATCTGGCAGGAGTCACAACCCGATCGGCCTCCAGACTTGCGCGAGCGATTCATCTCGCGCCTGTTTGTGCGCGGTGACGGCGTGATTTTTATCGTTCGCCCCTGCGTATCTGCAACGAGTACAGCGCGCGCACAGCCGTAACGCTGCAGCAGCCGGCATCAATCGGGCGGTGCTGCACGCCTGCCAATGGCTGGTGCTGGTAGCGTCGCAGCGCCTCGATGCATGCAGCGCATGGATGCACGCATGAATGCATGGATGCGTGCGTCCGAAAAGCCGATCGATGCGTGCTCGTGCAAGACCTGGAGCGTCGAACACGTGGCACTTTGCATACAACCTCTTCAAGGCCAGTAACACGTATCTTCGCGGAGAATGCGCTCAGGAACAAATGCGTTGGATTCTTTGATGCCACGCTCGCGGCGACCTCGTTCGCGAAGGACCCGATCTGCACGCTGTTGATTCTCCACGCGTTCTTTTGCTGCTTGCGCCTTCATCATGCGATCGCTTTGCTCTCGCTCACTTAACCCAGGCTGCAGTGCGCTTGCAAGCGCCCGCGCATCTTCGCGGAAACGGCTATCGCTGGGCAGCGCCTCCTCGAGCGGCACCGGAAGCGGCGCCTCACCTGGCATATCACGAATATCCCAGTATCGTTGCCCATCAAAATCAACGAATCCGAGGTATGTGCCCTCGAAACTACATAATACAACGGGATCGAGGGCGCTGTGGGAACGCTGGCGTCTGCCGGCGCCCCGGTACGGATCGTTGCGTGCCGATGAAGCCAATGAGGACGACGACAACGACGAACGCTGCAGGTTTGCATCGGAGACGCCATCGGTGACCGACAGACTCGGCGCTTGCTCTCGAACGGCAACCTGGTCCACGTCTTGGCTCGCTCGCCAGTCCATGGACGACCATGGACTGGAGGCAAGCGGACCATTACGCGTAGCAAACTCTGCCAGAAGCTGCTTGACCTGCCGGCGGGTAATTCTTTTGCGTCGCTGTGCGTTCAGTATGGGTTGCCCGGGCCTGCCTGGCTGACTTGGAGTCGTGCTCGAGTCGTCACCGGCAAGATAGCCAGCGTTCGGTGTCTGTGGTGCATCCACACTAGCGATGATGCCACGAAACACATCTGTTGGTATCGGACGGCTCGTATCCAACCCCGATATGGCGCCATTCGAAGCTCGCCCTGTCGGGTAGCTAACGGGACGGCCACCTGCGACTGGGGTTCTCTTGCTGACATTGGCATTGGTGTTAGCGTTAGCGTTATTGCTGCTGCTGTTGTTGTTGTTACGACCGCCAAACATGCGACCGATGCCGCGTGCAACGCCACGAAGCGTGCCAACGAATCCAGTTTTTTCGCTGTTCAGAAGCATGACCGCAACGAGCGCTCGATCCGGCTCCGCAAAAGTCTCGCTGCTTCGCCGTTGTTCGGTGTTTTCACCGTCTGAGAGCGAGGCTCGGCTCGGCATACCGGATGTCGTGAAATTGCGTGGCGGTTCGTACAAGAACACCGCCTTTCCTAGATATTCCAAGCGCCGCTCGCCAAACACAATGCCATGTATTTTCATGTAGGGTAGCCAGAAAATAATGCGCGATCCATCGCGAAAATGGACAACGTTGACGCCGAGGCGTTGTGCGCGAATCGCGTTCTCAAATAGCTGCACGCGAGCGCTGTACGCGCCGAAACCGGTGAACTCATAGGATCGGTCTGCGGCACGGATGCGCCAGTGCGTCACCGGCGGGTGATGACAAGTTTGCTCCAGATAAATACGGGTTCCATCACTAGGCATACACGCTTGAAAGGTCTCCCCAAGCAAAGGATTGAACGGTTTGAACATGGTTGCCGACTTGTGTAGACCCGCAATGGCAAACGCAATCGTTAACTTGAAGCGATCGAGTGTGTCGGTCGCGTGCGCAGCTGCTTTCAATAGCGTTGAGCAATACGCCCAATCATCGGTTAGGCGCTGAAGGAACGAGCGCGGCTCAAACAGACGAATCGGCAAACTTACGTTCACGAGGTCTTTGCCTTCAATGAAGCTAGAACCAACCTGCCGAAGCATATCCCGGACAACGTGGCGCTGTCGCTCAAGCTCTGCTCGATCAGAGAACCCGACTCCGCCGGCGCTTGCCGCATTCGGAATCCGGTACCAGTCACGTCGCTTCGGGAGCTGAAGCTGCGCCTCTTGTGGCGCGGTTCGCGGTGAGGTATCCACTGGCGACACACTACTGCCGTTGCTGCGTGTTTCCGGCGAGTCGTCCTTCCGTATGCGGGAGGTCGGTGTCGGTTTGGGCCCCACGAAGCTCATGGTGCCTCACGGCGCGGCGGCTGGAGTAGTTGTTGGTAGTCACCAGCCGCCGTCGTTGGCACGAAAGCCCTTGCACAGGATCGTACACTAGCCCGAAGTTTCAAACTTCACCCACAGGCTTTCCACGTCAACTGCAATGGATGAATACTAGAGGAACCGCAACCAATTTGCGGGAAAACGGCAGCTGCGGTGCAACGGCCTCCAAGCGACCGCGTTGTTCGTTCGAGTGCTTGCGGGTCGCTCCAAACGCGGTAACGGAGCGGAACTCTGTTCCAAATCCCGTTTAAGTGGGCGTTTCGCTCGTTTGCGTTACTACCCTTCGTCCGCCGGGCGTCCCAAACAACTCCACAAAGCAAAATAGATTCACCGTACGTTTCCGCTGGTGCAACGACTTGTCTACCGCGCCTGGTACCCGGGAATGATGAAGCGCTCGGGTAAACGCTACCAGCCAACGCGTCATCTGTGGCCGCTGGGTAATGCGATGCCGCAGCGCCATCCCTGCAGGGCCGCGGGCCGTGCCTTCACCGTTCGTGTGACGGAATCGAACGCATCGCGTGACACGCCAAGTGTCTAGTCTAGCGCCCAAAGCCGCAGAGGTTGCAACGGGCGCGAGTTAGCGCAGTCGCAGCAGTAGGAGCCCCCATATGAACCTTATAAAGTACTGGATTTCTCGTTTGATGGAAGATCCCGAGGAACGGGAGCGAAAGCTAGAAAGTTATGTAATGGAAGCGTCCAAGGGTATCACACTTGCTATGGAGCTCGGCAGACCGACGGAGAGAACGGCGGGGAGTCTGGGAACCACACAGTCGTCACGAGGTATACGTGGCGCGACTGGTGCTGTAACAGAGAGCCGGCCTACCACGATGCAGCGTGTGCTTGCTCTTCTGAAGGCATACGATGAAAAAGCCTCGGCGCCTTGACGTTTCTGAGAAACGCGTTTCGCAGCAAGTTCGTGCAAAGAAGCCAAACGTACTTCCGAGTAGCAGAGACGCTTTGTCTTTACAAGCTTTTTAATATGGGACTCACGAGAGGCCGGTCGACGATGGAGTGTGCGGATTGTAGGTTGATGCGAACCTCACATGCTGAAGACGTTTTCCAAGAGAAGAGTCGTTGCTCGCGAGCTGTAAGCGACATACTGTACGTTGCTGTTGCCAGGATTCATCGGCGACGAACGGCCTGAGAAGCAGAACCAACCAATATCATGCCCTCACTGGCGCCGCCACAGAGAAATCAAAGTCAACACAACGAAAAGATACTGTGCAGGCACTGCGCTACTCGGTGCCTCGCACCTCATTGGTTGAAGCAGGCATCAGATGCATGTGCGCAGCGGTCTGCAACAAACAGTCTCTGGTATTTTCACGAGAAATTCTTCCCGAAATCGATGTAAACGCAGTGCACACTCCTTGCTGAGGAATAGCGGATACGAATTCTAAAATAGGGCGCTCGCGACGCGTTCTGTGAAAGACAGAGCAAAAGCCTTTGCTTTGTGTACGCATTGACGATCCCACGACTGGTCTAGACGGAGCTCGTCGAGAATCAGCGGGTGTTGTTGGTGGCGGGTTCTTGACATTCCGCTGCGCAGACCCGGATGTCGAGGATTCACGGCATGCAGGCGCGGTTGCGGCATGCACATCGTCCGCTGAAACGTGGAGTGCCATTCCGCGCCATGCGACTCCATGGCGCCAATGCTCGACCTCCTGTGAAGCGAGCCCGATGAACCATGACATTTGCCAAAGGAATGCCGCCCGCAGCGCCCCTGCAGATCCGGGAGCTTTGCATGCGCATTCGAGCATGGCCAAGTGATTGAACCGAGCGACTCTCGCTTGCCCGCTGGCGTAAAGGTTTTTCACAGGCGGGAGTTTCACTGTAGATTCTGATGCCGCAGACGCTCGAAAATGACTCTGGCATTCGTGGCATGTGTGCATCGCGGAAGGAGAGCAGCATATCTGGCAGCTTCAACAGCCTAGTTTTCAATCGATGTGCACCAAGTTCGGTTCTTTGAACCCAGCGCTGGGCATCTTAGACGTCGGTGTTGCGCCTGCAGTGAATGTGGTGCGCGTATGGAAGCACATTCACAGCTCCCGGTTGCGAGAGATTGTCCACGATGCAGGAGGATTGTGCTGGCAGGATTTGAAATCGGTGCCAATGCGTCTCCGCTTGCGTCCAGAAGCGCCGTTCCTCGGCGCTCGCCATGGCTCGCGCCCGATTCCGCGACCTGAATCGCTACGAGCGCACCCCGAGCTCAGCATGAACAGTGATGCTCGCGTCTGCTCACAGCAGCGCGAAGAGCTCCCTTTTTACAGCTTTTCATCGTCATCCTGATCAGGAAAGGCTTTGGCGGTATCTCATAGAGTCCGGGCAAGGAGCGAGACCAGCTGGTCTGTCAGCGCTGAACTCGATACCTCGGCAGATGGTCGCTTATGCTCGTGTTCGGGGCGTCGCCTTCGTTCGAGCGACGCAGTTCAAAGAGGCTGCGGGTACGGGAACGCAAGCACCCCGCTACGAAGCACCCCCGTCCGTACAATCGTCCAGGAAAATCGCGAAAACGCATGCATGCACGACGGACACGTGTCCAGACACGTTCGAGATTCTGCAGACACGCACGCGCATCCATGCGTGAACGCTCGAACATCCGTCCGTGGGCATGGCGGGAAACATGCGTGAAACGCATGTACAACTTCACCGACAACGCAACATGGAATTTTCGCCTCTGTGAAGTGCTTTACCAACTAGAGCAGTCCCCATGATTTCAACGAGAAGGTTTCGCTCGCTTTTGATGCTCTGGTGGCTCTCGAGCAGTGCATTTGTTCAGCACTTGGCAGCGGCTCAATCACGCTCTTTCTCCGTGAGGCAAACAGAGTGCAGTACCGGGTCGGGATGGACGCGTAACGCAGAATCCGCACGCGTGGTGAACGCATCGTTTCGCACAGAGACGCCAAACGGAACAAGCTCAACTTGGTTATCCGCATTGGAGCATGGAGAACGATCCGTGGGCATGCTCAAATTCACGTTTCCGTCTCTGCCTCCGGTTTCTTTTGGGCAGATTCCCTCGCTCAATGCGCAGATCCCGAGCATACCCACCATTGGCTACCCGTGCTGTATGTCGTGCTGTACTCGCGATTGCTGTTGCTGTGGCTGCTCGACGGTACCGACACCCACGCTGGTTCAGACTCCATCTCAGCGGCAATCGGACACGCCATCGACACCTTCGTCACAGTCGAGAACAGTCAGCGCGCCTCCATCGCCGATTTCGAGCCCGACCAGCACCGGCTTCTTCTGTCAGAGTGGGCGTGGAATCCAGGTCCACTGGACTTGGGTGGATCAAGCAGCGGGCTTGGTACGCTGGACGTTCCAGAACCCTACTGAATCACAAGGCGTCGTGGTGCTCACCCGCGGTGTTCTCGGCAGCGGCTGGTACGCATTCGGGAACGCCTTCTGGCCAGCGTACCTGGAAACCGGCCTGACACACATTGGCACTGGGCCGTACGCCCCAATTGAAGGCCCCGTGCAGAACTTGCCGCTGGCGCTCGTCGGCATCCGCCATCCGGGCGTTGCCTTCGTGTTCCCGATTCGCGGGGGCGCAACAATCACCGTCGACGAAGGCGGCTATGCGGGCTCCGAGCCGTACTGCCACGAGCTCGTCGATGTGAACTTCATACAAAACAGCGCATACCAGATCACGTACAACGTGGCGTTCCAGTGCCACGATTTTGCGGGAACGACGCGCTGCCCGCCGGATCCCTACCTGAACACGTTTCCCGTGTATGCCCCTATCGACGGATCCCTGGAGGGTGCGTTCTGGCCCTCGGCGGGTGACCTCATTTTGCCGGCTGTGGTCGTGCGCGAACGGGCGACGCTACCGCGTCGAGGCAACTGCCTCTCGGGAGAAATGCAGGTGCGCTTGCGCAACGGCTCGATGCGAGCCCTTCGAGAGCTGCGTGTCGGCGAATGGATATGGACACGTGCCGCCACTGAGCCGCACGCTCGTCTGCTGACGCAAGTGTACGGATTTGCAGACTATGAACCCGAGGACTATGGAGTCTTCTATCTCCGGATCACTACGGATCATGGCACATTGGAACTCTCTGCGGATCATTTGGTGGCGGTGAAATCCCCCTCCGATGGCCAGATCAAGATGGTACCAGCGTGCAGGTTGGAGGTCGGCTCCAGGCTGCTCGTGGAGGCGCTGACCACCGCCATTGTCGTGCGGATTGATCAAACCACTGTGCATGGTGCATTGGCACCACTCACCGATACAGGGACGCTTCTCGTGAACGACCATCTGGTATCTTGCTACAGCGGCCGCGTTTCGCAGGTATGGGCGCACCTCGCGTTTCTCCCTCTCCGCGTCTACCATCGGGTCAAGCGGTACACTGCGAGCGCCTGGTCGATCGCGCCTCATGCGCAAACGCAAACCCCGCCCCAACCGACGTTCAGCAGAAGCGGGATTCATCCGTATGCCCGCTTCCTCATCATGATTTGTCGTGCGTTGGGACCGCTCTGCCCCGCACGCGATGCGCTCTGATCGAGATACTCCAGTCACGCACCTTAAACGCTCTCATCGCTTCGCATTTGACGAATACATCACGACTTGAATGAGGAAAATGCTGTGAAAAACGACTGGGTTCGGATCCTATGCGAGATGTCTTCGAGGTGCTCGTGTGCCATGAATGAAGCGTGCGACCTCAGGTCTGTGCTGGTATCCGGGTACGGGGTGGTATCGCGCTCGGCGCGTGCAACCATGCAGCCTTGCCAACAACAACGCACAGGTTTGCACGCGGAGTGTGCGATAACCAGGGACTAGGCGCGTCTTGCAGCCGAAACTGCCCTTGATTTCGTCCGGGACGTGTCGCCGCAGCGGGTACGGCTTCTTGAATCTGGTAGTCACTGGGACACAACCCGCTAGGCGTCTAGGTGCAAAGAGGATGCCCGTCGGAGAGTGCCGATTGCGCGGCACGGTTGCGTAGCGAATCACCAGCGGCAGAGGCAGAGCTCAGGTCCAACACAGCCATCACGGGACGTGGTACCCGCTCCACAGCGTTTGTGTTCCGCGTCGACGCCTGATACGCCTCCACGCATCCCAACAGACAGGATCGGTGGCTCTCTAGTCGGAAGTCTCGCCCTGGAAGAGACTCCCTGCAAGGTTGCGTTCTCGGTTCGCCCTGGGCCGACACGATCCGCTTACGGACCAGACACCAGTGGGCGTAGCGGAGGGCCTGTTCCGACGTGCGCACCGCAGTCACCACGCCACAGACTGTGCACCAGACGACTGGACACGATCTCGGTGTTCGCGGTCATCTAGAACCAGCTCTCACGTCTTCTTGATCGGTACGGACTGGACGCGTGGAATGGTTCTTGCATCGAGGCTGTACGTATCTCCGGCCGGTCGTAGCGCTGCGTCTGCAGCAATGCGTTTACGGCCTCTGATTTTGCTTCGATTCCACGAGAATACTGGCATGCAGAGACCATAAACACAAGTGTGAGACCGCTGTTCTGTGATCTATTGAAGAGGGATTGTCTAGCGCATAGCAAGGCGCTATAACGATTACGCGTTCCAGGGAAACGGCAGGCGCTCCCGGAAGCCGCACGGCAGAGGTCCCGACCCCGGTCCCAGACTTTCGTAAAGGTCCAAGGTGCTCGGCACACGGACATGCTTTCCAAAAGTGTAGGTGCTATGAGCCAAGACCATCAAGACTCGATCGAAACACTCGCCTGGAACGCTTCTGATGCATCAAGGCAGGCGTATTCCATTTGGTCGACGGAAACAGTACTGCATATGTCGCTGCCCGAGCTGCAGTGCTGGTACGCGTGTCAGCCGCGAAGGCCGCGTGGTGTTCGCCTCATGCCCCCAGTACGACAAAGCAAAACGGTTTCCGCTCTGCAGACCGAGGATCCGATGAACGACTTGAAGAGCGTGCTCCAGGGTGCGCGTCCGCAGAGCGCTTCAGCGAACTCGTCATATGGAAGCGAACGTGCTTGCAGTCTGCAGTCACGCTGATGGCGCAGCAGGCGTCGAGAGTGCCGTCTTCCATGACTCGAAACGCGAGTGCGTACTTCAACGGACAAGAGCCTCGAGCTGACGCCCTGAGAAGCACCCCAAAGCCGTTGTATCTGTATCAGAAGACCGTTGCAGCGGCAGCATCAACAGCAACAGCGCACGATCCGAGAATACGGAAGGCAAGTATATCAGGCTCCGATGCCTGCGAGCCCCTGGATAGTTCCAATTATTGATGCAGACAGCAAGTCTGGTGCGGGTAACGTGTACGTCGCGGTGCGTCGAGACGAGTGGTGGTCGCTTCTATCGTGTTACATAGCATTCGCGCCTGCAGAGGAACTCAGGTAGACTCGGACAACTTGCACCAAAGGAGAGCACCCGCTGAATCACTACATCGATCCGGCGTCTACTCGCCGTAGAAAGAATGGACTGGACTGGACTGGACTGGACTAGTATGGGCATTGTGGATCGTAGAAGCGCCCATTGAGAAACTGCAGGCGCTTCTCTGATCGAGAACGGCAAATACATATCCGAGCAGCACTCCACGATATACCCGTATACCATCTTCGGACAAAATCTGAACATGATGAAATGTCGCTGCTTCATCCACGCCAGGCGAGCGCGCTGGCTGGCGGCGCACTAGCCATCACACGCGTGAAGAGTTTTCTCCTCAATGGACACGCGTCAGATTCTGGACCGTCGCCTCGACAGCTTGTGGCTACGTGTCACTCGTGTAGGCAAAATTGGATTGTAACTTTAGGGCCTCAGCGGCTTCTTTCACTTCATGACTAGGAACGGTACGCAAATAGTACTGGCTATAGTACTGGTTCTGAGCCTCAGCAGCCTCGTCAGTAGTGTTGTCGTTACTCGTCGTGAAGTGTTCGGTGCGGCGACGCAACCCGAAAGTGGCCGAGGGCGTACCGGGCGGGGCTGTGCAAGCCGGCTCGTACTGAATGTAGACGCGGAGCTGGAAACCCTTGGGAGATCAGCGCCGGCGCCGTCTCCGGTAAGCCCGCCACCGGCTCCGCTCGAAGACGGTCAGGAGTGTGTGAGCGACCAGGGGCTGCGTGTGAGCTGGAAATGGCTCAACCAGAACGAGGGCGTTGTCATGTGGACCTTCGAAAACCCGACGAACGAGAGCGGTGCTGTTGCTCTCAACCGCGGCATTCTCCAGCAGCCGGGGTCAACGTATTGTCTCGGTGATGCGTTCTGGCCCGCGTACCTGGAGGACAACCTCGCTTTCATCGCCGCGGGACCGTACCCTGCGTTGACAGGCTCGAGTGCGAGTTTACCACTTGCTGCCATAGGCCAGGATAGTCGAGTCATATGCTTTGTATTCACACTGAATCCCGGTGAGAGCTATGACTTGCCGGAGGCAGGTTTCGTTGGCATCTCGCCACAGTGCACCGCACTTCTCGACCTGCGATTTGTTTCCAATATCAACATGACGATCGCCTATGACACTCAAAACCAGTGTCGAGAGTTCAACGGAAACTCGAAATGTCCCCCAAATCCGGTACAAACCGAAATTCCGCTGTATCAGCCGCACAGCGGTAAGGCAGCGGGTGCGTTCCAGCCCTCGTATTCGAGTGGATCCGGATTTGTCTGTTTCCCGGGTGATGCGCTGGTCGAGCGCCCCGACGGCAGCGCTGTGCGTATGCGCGAACTTCGCGTCGGAGACCAAGTCATGACCCTGAGCGCGGGTGAGCACCCATCCGGGACGCCCAGGCGAGTAGCCACTCGCGTCTACGGCTTCGTAGATCGTATCCCACACGGTAGCGCAATTCCGTATTTGCGCATCACGACGACGAGGCAGCTGCTCGAGATCACGGAAAATCATTTAATATGGGCTACAGATGCACCTCTGGGGGCTGGGGGGTATCGACTGGCCCGGCGCCTGCACCCGGGCGTGTACGTGCGCAGCGCGAACGGACACCTCGAGCGCATCGAGTCGATGACGCGCGTGCGGCACGCAGATGCCTATGCGCCGCTGACGGAGGCGGGAACGCTGCTGGTGAACGGCGTGCTGGTGTCGTGTTATGGGAACTTGGAGTCGCACGAAATCGCTCATGCTGCGTTCGTACCGCTGCGTGTCCTCGAATGGATATGGAACTTGTATATAAGCAGGTTTGCGGGCACGCTGGGCATTGGGCGCGAACGCTTCCTCGTGACGCCGCCGAGGCAGGGCCTTCATCCATATGCTCGGGCGCTGGTAGGGATGTACGCTGCCATCAGGCACCTTTCCGGCGGTGTTCTGGCCCCGTTGCAATCCAACTGAATCGTGCTATAGCCGCGTAAAAATAAAAAGTGGAACAGGTTTTGTGACTCGGGCGCACACGCTAAAATTTGGTGGTGTTCCAGTGTCGTGAATGTAGGTCTTTGCGGGCTAGTTTTCTGCGTCTGCTTCCTGTCCGTATCTCTTATTTCCGGTTTTCCATGAACCAGTCTTTTGTCTTTGTCCTACTGATACGCTTTTGGCGCTCGACGGATCGTGATGGTGGCTTTCAAGTCCCGATTTCGCTGCTTCCAGCTGTAGTTGGCGCACGACATGCAGACGCGCACGTTGCGATCAACGCTTCGCTGCCGATTTTCATCTTCCTTGCATTCAGCCTCGATGTGCTGTTTGCAGCGCCCACACTCGACTGTGTTCTGTTGGTGCTGGATATTCAACACACCGCTTCCCCATCGAGGGGCGCGCCCCGTGGCGCGTGAACGCTTGCCCCAGCGCTCGGTGCATGCCTCTGGCGGGTGGTGAAGGCTTCGATCGATGCCCTGCTCCGTTTCCATGCCTGATGCCTTAGCCTACGATCAGGGGCTCGCTCTGGGCGATGCCCTGGCCAAGTTATCTGTCCGCTAGACACGCAAACGCACGCTGTTCCATTCAGTGGAGGACTTGTGGCGCACGATATTGTTCATGATGAAACAAATGCAGGAAGGAAAATCCACGCTGACGCACGAGTCGATAAATATCGACCCGTCTCTACTCCATTCGCGCAACGCGGTGCGGCACCATGTACCGGACGCGATCGCTACCATGACGCAAGCCCGTGCACCTGACCTTTTTCCATGCAACCAGAAGAGACGGGTTCCTCTGCAATCATATCCCAGGATGGATGACAATCCGCTTTGGAGTGCCTTTTCTTTGATGGCCTCAAAGAGAGGAGGATTTGTCTTTCGTTACGTGAACGGCTCCGGAGCTCTGTACATCGATCCGAGGTCGCGGTCTCTGATCACCAGGCGATGTCGAGTCTGCGTAGGCTCCTGACCCTGTCGGACGTGCGACGCGTTTCCCACGGAGCCCAGCATCCGCTGCGGAACACCCGTTTGCGACTCAGCGTTACCCTATTCTCAGATGCGCGTGCATCCAAGTGCCATCGGATGAGAGGCACGGAACTGGAACGCATGGCGTCGCGAGCATTTGGCGTCAAGTCTCTAGCCCTGGATGCGGGCGAGGACCCGTTTGTAGCTAGTGCCTGCTGCCTGCGGCACCAGACGCATGACATGAATGCAGTTGGTGTATCCGTAGTGATCGTGCCGGGGCATTGGCCTAATCGACTGGACTTGGGCGTCATCTTGTGGTACATGTGGTTCGGCGCCCGTTTTCGACACGGAATGAGGCAAACGACAAGCGACTCTCGGCTTCGGCGACGGACTGGAATCTGCCAACGATGACCCGCACCTCAGCCATTAGAGAATCCGTCGGCATGCGAAGCCTACCGGCATCGAGTACGCGCCCCGAGCGACGCAAATGCCTGCCTCGAACGCTGGACGCATGCGAATGACTGTTACGTCAAGTGGCGGCTTTTGCAGAGAATGGTCTTCGGAGGGTGGCCCTTCTGGAACCCGAGACTGCCCTCTGGGCCTGTCTCGCGCCGCCCTGCCTCGCGTCACTACAACGAAGGGTTGCTCGCACGATCCGAACAATGATGAGGCACGCGGGTGTCGGTCGTTCTTCGACCAGGACTTGGTGCTTGGCAGAACCTGAATCCTAGTCGGGCACGGATGCTGCGCGATCGCTGCAGTATATCCTCCTGGGCAACGCTCGAGCCTGAACAAATGCTCTTCTGGCACTCCGACGCCCCGAGATGCACGAGAAGCCGCCGCCGCCGCCGCCCTCAGTGCCAGCCCAATCCCCAACCTGCATGCACAGCCGAGATAATCCAGTTCTCTTTTTCATGGAAAAAACCTGAACACAGACCCACGTTCCCCGCCTGTGCGCTTATGATCGGCACGCGGTGAAGCAACCAACGTTCTACGCCCTGCTCCCAAGTTGCATATCCCAAACTTCTTCTCGGATATACTGGTCGCTTCATACGTTCTATCGTTCGCCGAATGCTTGTCCTGCTGCATCCGCAACGGCGCCTCTACCGCTGATACCAATGCATCACGGAGACAGAACGCTTTGCCATATATAGCAGTGGGCATCGGCGCGAGCAAAATCCCCAGTGTCCTTCAAGCACTATCAGAAACAAGCACGCAGCGGCTGTGCACCCGATGCACACTTGACCCATCGAGTACACCCCAGCCGGACAGAAACACCAGCACCTGCTCCAGCCGTCTGCGCTGTTTCCCGTTCCCAGATGCATCACACTGACGCAGTGATCTCGGGCCCGTGCGGCATCCTCCTACTCCTCCTACTCCTCCTCAGCACCGCAGCGCGCTGAGCGCAACTAGGCACCGCAAGGCCCGCACCAGAAACGACTGTAGCAGCCGCAACAGCAGCGCGTTGCCCGACTCCAGCGCCAGCTGCGCACCGGCGATCCAACGTCAACCGACATGCTGCTCCAGCAAGGGACTGCGGCGTTATACTGCGAGCCAGCGGAAACCTGAACCGGGTTGCATGCTTCCTTCCATTCCTGTCTATGGCCCGGATAATGGCAAACGCGCCGACCTGGGCAGTCGTTCTGGGAACGATGCGCACGGACGAGTTGAGCGGTGCAGCCTGGAGTGCGGTGCGCCCGTGGGTCTCGTCTGCGGCATCGGCGCTGGTGACACTCGTGCAACTGGGGCAGTTTATACCGCAACATATTGAGTTATATCAACGCAAGAGTGTTGTAGGGCTTTCTGCGTGGACGATCTTTTTCGGCTCCCTGTACACGTACCTGACCATGATCGACTACCTCGTGCAGAGCCGCGGAGTATGGCTCCGAGCGTGCACCCGAAGTTGGCTGGTGTGCTTCACTGAGATCCAGCCGTTTGTGCAGGTCGTTGGTTCGTGGCTGCTCGTGAGCCTGCTCTGGTTCTGGTACCTACGTTACGAGAAACTGGATGAGGCGCGCGAATTGCAGCGAATCCGAGCCGGCATCGTGTTCTCTGACTCTCCAGCGGACGCTCACTGGAAGAGCCCACGGACGGAAACCGTCTCCAAGTTGACGAGTCCGCGTCCAGGGCCGTCGACGCCTCTGCTCAGCACCGATGAGAACTCGGCCAGCGACCCCGAGGCCGACGCGACCCCCGACCCGCAGTGGTGGCATGCAGTCCCGCGCGAGCACCGTCGGCACGCGCACTATCGTCACCACCGCTATTATTTCGACGATTCCGCACATGCGGCGCTCTTTTTCAAGATATTCTTGCTGGTAGTGGTGCTGGTGGCGGTCCCTGCTGCCGGTCTGATTGGCGGCTACGACACTGGGTCGGGCTGGCTCACCGTCCTGTTCGCTGATGTGTGCGGCTACCTGGCGACGCTTTTGTGTACAGTGATGTGGATACCCCAGATTATTACCACTTACACCTACGGACATCGTGGAAGTTTGTCCACGTTGTGGGTTCTCTTCACGTTCATATCGGACGTTGTCTATAGCTTGTATTTGGCTGCGCTGGGGGTTCCCTTCAGCGTCTGGGCGAACAATGTTCCGGACGGGCTCTGCGCAGTCTTTCTCTTCTTCCTGATTCGGGTCGAGGAACGACGGGAACGTGAGAACACCTCTAAGTTGCATGCACCTGCAGGTGCTAGCGTAGAGCCCAATGAATCTCCGGGCGGGTGCAGTGGTGTCTGTGATCGGTTACGGGACAGTCAAAGGTCCAGCGAATGCCCGTCACTATGATGGGTGATTCCTGGTAGTGCGAGATCCACGGAACATACTGGATGCCGCGGATACGCACATGCTGCGCTCACCCAGGAAAAGGATCTCCGTACACCCACGGGCGCTGCTGCAGTCTAGAGGCCCCGCGCCACGTTTCTCCATAGGTATAGAGATCTGTGCGTTCCGGTCATTTTCCACGTGAGGCCCCGCGCCACGTTTCTCCATAGGTATAGCGATCCGTCCGTTCCGGTCATTTTGCACGTGCTGGGCGTATCGCAGGCGCTTGCGACGGTACTGGATGTGCAGCTGTGGTCGCTGCACCGAGCCAGAACGGCGTTGTGGTGCTTCTAGGGGCATCGGCTCGAGGCCGTATGTTCCCCGGTGCCTCGAGTGATCTCAGCGTGAAAGCGGGCACGGCTTTCGACGCTGCCTCTTCGATCACGCCGTCCTGCGAATTGATATGCCGTCCAGATATACAAGCGGGCATGCAGCGGGGTGGTCGCTTGGTCGGGAGAGTCGCGTTTCCCTACACGCTACTGGCGGGAATCTCGATGAGCGCTCGGAGACCCGGGCTGTGCGCCTCCACGTCGCACTCCCGAGAGATACAAGCGGAAACGATCAGAGGCGGCAGAACCTCTGTGCACTGGACTGCAACTTGTATCAACGATTCATGAGAGCATTGCTGGTACCGGACAAACACCGATCACGAGAAGACCTTTCATTGCAACGCGTAGCACGGCACATCTCCCGAACAGTAGCATCCATGCGGCATAGCACGCACGAGGCGATGCGCAATCTGGAATGCCATTTGCAGGACAATAAAGAGTTCAGCGGTCATCAGTTCCTTGCCACCGCTTATCGCTTCCAGGAACCATCTGTCAGGAGCCATGCTGGACGATATCGTTCCTCTCATGCATAGACTGAAGCGAAGAACAGGCAAACGCGCATGGTCCCTGTATCCACACGTGTGTATGTTTGTTTGTTTGTTTGTGTGTACGCGGTGAAAATCGAACAGCAGCGCGGCATCGAAGGCATATCGCAGAGGGCTTTTTTTTCATGGACAAAACGGTTACTTAGGCCAGCGTTCTCCGATGATGCGCATTTTTCTTTTCTTACGTTTCTTTTGTATCGCAGAGTACACGGCGTGCATGCGGCGACAGCAGCGCACGCCCAACGCAATTATCCGCTGCGTTTCGTTCATGGGAAAGTCCGCAAAGATCAGTAAAGTTTCTCGCACAGGGCGTTTACCGTTTAAGCAGAAAAGGCTTAAACGGGAGCTGTTGAAGCGTCGAGCCCAAAATCAGGACACGAAGGAGCCAGACTTGTGGAGTACTACCGACGAGCTGACGCAGCTGCGTGCGTGGCGGCAACGGAAAAAACAACGCGCACTAGATGTGAAGGAAGCGGCACCTACTACTTCTGATGCAAACGCAGGATCAAAGAAATCGGAAGAAAGCTGGGTTTCGTCTGACTAGGCGGCTTTTCGATAGTAAGACGCTATCTTCGACGCGCGCCGGCGCCTTGACGCCGGGAATAGGCCATCAGTCGGAGACGCCCCAGCCAAGCTCTCGGTTAACCGGGTGATGCCAACGCGAGACAGGGCCTTGATCAAGTGCGCTTGGGTATGAAAGCCGTGGAAAGGGAGCACTGGAAACGACCTGGTGATGGAACGCTGCCCGTGGTCGTGCGGCTGCCGCTGCGAACGCTCGCTGAGCGCATACCCGCTGCCGCGCGATGGGGCATCGCTCCAGCGTCATGCCCTTGAAGGAACGCTTGCGACTCCTCACTATATCCGTGTCTTTTATCGATGATCTAGGATGCGTTCCAATATCCGGCAGTGCACGAGTCAGTACAGTGCTATAGGGTTCAGGCGCGGGGAGCATGGCCGCTAGACCAGCAATGATGGCGCCAAATGCTGCGGCCTCACTTGCGTACAGCTTGAATGTACTTCAAACTCAAATACGCGAAAAGTCGCAAAACGACGAGAAACATGATCAACATGCCGATACTCCCTCCGATGCCGAACACTGTGTTCACACTGTATGCCTGATAGACCTCGTGTGGGGTGATGGGTTGCGGCGGCGATTGCGCGCATGACGGGTACGACTTGGCCGTGGAGCTGTCGCTAACACATGCGTACGTCGAGCCCTGGAATTCATTCATCACAAGACCCACGTAACCGTAGTATACAAAGGACACATAACGAATCCATCGGATCCACACCGGAATCTGCGATTCGCTGATATAGAAACCAGCGACCAGCATCGAAGCCAGCATCCAGATGGACGCGATAACCTGAGCTTGTTTGAACTCCATCACCATGCTGCTGATCCAGTAGCCCATGGACTGCGCAACGAGCGTCAAGAGCGAGAGCAGGATCACGAAAAGGAAGAACGCTCGGGCCGTTCGTTGCAGATCCGTGGCGAAATAAACAATGAGTATGTATAGGTATGGGTAGATGAGCTCGAGTGGGCTCTCCACGGATGTCTTGGCGAGAAAATACGCGGACAGCATGTAGCTACCGGAGGATCGGTCTTTGGCGAGCACCGCCCGCTCTGACGGGAACGAGGTGATGCTGTTGAAGAGCGCGAAGAACGCCCAGAATATTCCCGAAAAGAACGCCAGACCGAAACGCTGATGAATGCCATTCGCGTTGTTCGGTGAATTGATCCAGATTAGCATCACTAGCACCGATATAATGACGCACTGGATAAGCGTTGGGAACGTAAACAAGACACCCTTTCGCTGATGCATAGCGCGGATAGCTAGTGCGCGGAACTGCTGCAGCCATGAAACTGGATACTTGTGTCGTTCGATCTCTTCCAGTTCCGCGGTATCGTCTTCATCGAACTCATTGATAGCTGAATCTAGCTTGATTACGACGTGGTTGTTCTCGTCGTCGTCGTTGGTGCGCGCTGTTTGACGATCCGGACCTGTTGGAAGGTGCGAGCGGATTCTGTGCAGCACATTGCGCAGCGACTCTGTTGGTCGCGTCCGCTCAACGTCGTTTGCTGCGCGTTCCATTTCTCGTTTGGAGGCATCTGCAGCTCGAGCGATTGTGGAATGCTCGCGAATTCTTTCCTCGTACAGTTTCCGTTCGCGTGCAAGCATTTCCTCCTCGTGCAGCCGCCAAGCCGCTCGGAGCACCATCGATGCAGTTAAGTTATAGTCGTTCTCTACTGGATACATGGACGGGTCTTCGAACTGATCGAGACCACCGAAAAGGCGTCGAGTCTCCCACCGAACCTGATCCGGAACTGTGGTCCACCGCTCCTCGGTCATCCGACCTCCACTGTGCACGCCGCTCACGAGCAAGTCCAGCAGGTAATCCGCCGGGTTGTACCCGTAGGGCAGACGGAAACCTTGCTTCTCAAAATAATCCGTCGCATCTCTGGCTTGTCCAAAGTAGACCACACTGCCTTCCGCGAGAAGCAGAACCTTGTCGAATTCAGCCCACATGATGGAGCTCGGCTGATGGATTGTCGCAATGACGGTGCGCCCTTCAGTGATCGCTAGATCCTTTAGCAGCCGCACTACTGCCAGCGCAGTTGTTGAATCGAGACCGCTGGTCGGCTCATCCAGAAGCAGAAGCGATGGATTCGTCAGCAGCGTTTCCGCAATATTGGTTCGCTTCCGTTCACCGCCGCTGATGCCTTTGCGGAACTGCTGGTCACCAATGATCGTGTCTTTTGCCTTTGATAAATTAAGGAACTGCAGCACCTCATCGACGCGTTCCCGCTTCTCCTGGGCAGACATGGTTCGTGGCAACCGGATGTCGGCCGTGAACTGGAGCGTCTGTCCAACTGTCAGATTGCTGAAGAAAATGTCGTCCTGCATGACATAGCCGATAAGGCGTCTCGTCGCATGGGTTCGCGGTCTCCCATTAAACAGGATCGAGCCTTCCGATATGGGTACCGCCGATCGACCGGCGAGAGCGTTCAACAGCGTGGTTTTCCCTGCCCCCGAGCCGCCCAGAATAGCGCAAAATTCTCCGGGTCGAACGATGCCGCTGATGCCGTGCAGAAGCTCAACGCTTCCGTACGTACGCTCGGAGATGGATGCGGGCAAGAAGGAACGCAACGGCCGGGTGACGTAGCGCTCCCAACGGCTCCGTGGCGGCGGCGGTCGCCGGAGAGGAACCTTGTAGTGGATGTTGTGAAACTCCAAACTAATTGCCTTGCGGCAACGAGCTAGCCTCAGTTGCGTCCTTGTGGATGCACCCGTGAAAAGTTTCGCGTGGTTACGGTCCTTTTTGTCGTCCGCGTCGTCCGGCGTCACGTCGGGTGAATTGCTCTCCAGCGACCCAGTGCCGGGGCTAGTGCCCCTTGTACGTCCTTGAAGCAAGTCTTCCGCTGAAAAAGGCAGCTCCTGGGCGCCCTCTCTTGTCTGAATGCCCTGATGCAACGAAATTGAAGCTTCTCTTCCGATGTTATCTGATGTATCCGCCATAAAACACAATACCCCCTTCACGTTTCACCCTTGATGGCAAAAGGCGCATGAGGTATCTAAGGCTGCGCGTCGCGCGCACTGACGTACGTGACGGGGGAATGCGGGCGTCTCGAACGAGGGCGATTGCCGCGACGCCGTGCTGTTTTTTAGTTTGGAAAAACGTTGACACGGAACAAGGATCCATACCTCCTGTGCTGTTGTTTGGTTTGACGAAACCTAGCCTCTGAAAAGGGATCCGTAAAACCCCTGTGAATGCCAACAGAGCGATGCGTCGCGGCTCCGACCAGGTCGCGGCAGCGGTGACACGACTCGGCGAGCGGGCACCCGCAGGGGTACCACAAAGACGTTCTGTTTCCGTTCGGCATTCACGTCCATCGTACACGCGCTGTTCAAGGGACTCAAGCCAAGTTCGGCGCCCGTAAATTCTTTTGAGTGAAACACGATCCCTAGGTTCCGTCCGAGACGCTGGTACCTAGCGCTACTTGGAGGTCTGATGCGGCATGATGTATGCTTCCCTGGATGCCGGTAAACATCGCGCACCTAAGGATGACCGCTTGCGCTCTCAACCAGCCTGCGCACCACAGAAATTCGGCACGCATGCACGTTCGCTCCATCCGTGAGGTACATAACTGTACAAATAAGAATAATCTATCCAATACCGTACCACTCGAACGCGTACGCGAGCAGCAGCGGGACCGTATACCGATGCGAGGCGCAGAGCGAGAATCACAGCGCCCAAATTCTCACACCATTCCGTCCGGTTGGTGGCGTGTGGTTGGAACAAACGTTCGCAGAAGCGTTGTCTAGTACCTGATAGCCAAGCTCGAGGCCGGGCTAGAACCTGCTTGACGCCCGGTACAGCAACGGGGGCGCTTTTTTCACATGGCTTCCCTCGCCGCTGTTGTGCGGGCGCTCCTGCGCCGAGAGTCACAGCGGGCTACAGGCTACGCACTGCGCGAGTGGACGATGTTGACGGCGCGGCACCTGCCGTACCTTCAAGGTCAACTGACACTTGGACGCATCGCCGCTGTGGGACATCTTCAGCGTAGCACGCTCGGTCGCTCCGAGTGGCACACGAGCTCCGCACCGCTGTTCGGTGAAGGACGCGGACGTTGGCACTGGGGGCTGTCCACCAGCGACGTCGTCGACGGGAGCGACCACGAGCACCACTCTACGGAAACTGGCGGGCGGGAGCTGCCGTCCTTCAAAACCGGGGAGTTGGGCTCCGACGTCGACGGCGACCGAGCCGCCCTGGAAGCATGGCTGGCGCAGATCCGCGACGAGACGAGCGGCTGGCCGGAGCTGAGCTTGGACGCCCTTCGCGACGAGCTCGACGAGGAACTCGAAGGCGATGATGATGATAACGACGACGACGACGACGAAACGTATGAGAATGAGGAGTTGCTGAAAGCCCTGCAAGAGGCGGTAAACAGGCATCGAACGCCGGTTGTGGCCCTGGTATCTGGAAGGGTTGTGCATCTTCGGCGGACTGCAGCCCCGAAACGGAGCCCGCGCGCCGGCCGCGCACCACGAAACGAACCAAAAACCACGTCGCGAGACACCACCAAGGCCGACGCTAACGACAACGAGTGCACATGAGCGCTGCGTGACCAGGTTATCCATACGGTCAGGTCCCTGGAGTGCACAGTCGGAGAAGGCTCAGAGCCATGATGCAGCGCACTCAAGGCATACGCTCCGACGTGAAATCCTAGCTGTACTGAGCACCGTGCGATACGTACGCGCAATAGCCAGCTGCTCTAGAGGCAACATGCTTTGGTATTGTTATGCTGCACGATGCGGTGTTTGCCCCAGGGCAATCCTATCCCGAGTGCGAAGCGCGACGCCTTGCAAGCATCACGAGCAGAGGAATCGTCAGCTCAAACAGAGATGTGGTAACGCAGCAAACAGGCGTCGATTGCCCCCGTGCTTTTGCTCAGATGAACGCGCTTCACGCCCTGCGGGCATATTGATGAGCGCGCTAAAGTTCCAAGGACGTGTCGTTTTTCCACAGACTCTCAACAGCGAACCGATTCGGTTGTTTAACGTTCGCGTGCTCGGGAATCCGTAACCGATCAGCAACGCAGCATCTGTCCAGGGACACCTCTGCGCTCTGCAACGCTATCCGTGCCAAGTCGACGGTAGAAAATCAGTCAAAACTGTGCGCCGTCGAGCACCACGAGGACCCGCTTCAGAAGCTTCCTGACTATAACGACCCCGCGGCGGCCGAGAATAGCGACAGGTACATGTTCAAGCTGGACATGTGCCGAAGTCGTACCACCCCTTCGAATCGTGAGCCCGACGCCCCGCCGCATCTTCCATACGAGCGCCGATTCGAAAGCCTCGCAAGGCCTAGTGCGTCACTTGATACCATTGCTCGTTGTTTTACAATCAGCGGTGGAAGCAAATCCTGAATGGATGAAGCGATGCCCCTGGGCAGGTGTACAGCGGTGCTTTTGCGAGAACGCTTGCCGATGTGCCGCTGCACCGGTATTCGACGCCGGCGCCGTCATCGAGACGCCTGCCCACTGCGAGATGCACTCCACGCCCTGCAGCAGACCCCGATCGACCGCGCGACTTTCCTGCTTCCGCATACACAGACCAGTGATGTTCGGAAACCTCCCGCTGATCCCCCTTGAGCGACAACCGCATGGCTCGGGTGCAGGCCGTGCGCTCCTGGTCGACGTCGCGTCCACCAGCAAAGCCGCGCAAAGCCTCGTGTCGCTCGTTCAGGCATGATGATTCGTCGGCGCGTCCTCGCTACGCCCTTCAAGGCCAAGTCGTGCATAGGCTTCGCGCGTACCAGAGGCCAGTCACCTCAGCGTCCTATCAATCGCTTTATGTTTAGGGCACCGAAGCGCGCGCGGGTGCTATCGTTCGCTCTTTGGTCGCTTGGCAGGTGTCGCTGCTTGGTGCGTTCCCAGCTTATCCCGTTTCCGTCTGTCCCGTTTCGTTTTCTTCATTCTGTGACGTCTCTCCTGGAGCTTGCGAAAAACGTCATCGAGCGAGAGCTTACTCGTGTCGTCCATAACCTCTGTCTGGAGCGGTTCTACCCAGGTTGGCAGCTGAGACAAAACGATGCTCAGGTCTGCGGGTGCTGCGTCCGAGGCCTTGGCGCCAATGCCACAGGTATCGAACTTCGGCTGTGCCAATAAAGGTTTCTGACGGCCCTGTTCGAGAGCACCGAGACCCTTGCCCTCTGACCAACCGAGCTTGCGCATTAGCGACGCCCCGACAGGGCACCGATCCGCGACCATTCCGAACAGGGATCAGGGTCTCGACCACGCGGCAAGGCAGAGTTTGCGCACACGTACACGTCGAGCGGCAGCGTCACGGTAAGGGAGGCTCGCGGTTCCCTATCAATGGCCCTAGCGTAGGCCTCTAGGCAGACGTAAGGTTGTTTGCTTTTGCTGTTGCTGTTGCGGTCGCGGCGACGCAAGGAACGCCTCGCAACGCCGGTACGGCGATCGTCGCGCTGGACACCCGAACGGCCTGATTCGTTGACGCAGGCGCTTTTCGATGCTGGTGTACTCATGATGAAATGAACCTGGTTTACGAGGTAGCTCGGATATGTTCGGTAACCGGTGAAGAGATTCCAGTGCACTAATGTCGAATGCCATGTCGTTTGCGAGTCTGGCAGTCGGGCCAGTCGATCGTGAATCTTTTCCCATATCTGTGCCGATCCTCGGTGTCGCAGACTAGAGCAGGCACATATGCGAATGAGGCGCTCTGCTCGCGTTCGCAGCAATACTTGCGAAACCTAACCAACCATAAACATATGAGATGAACGGAGACAACTGGTACGATATGAATATGGTTTGCAAGCCCGTAAGCAAATCACGCCTCGAACGAGCACTAGCCCTGATGTGCTGCGAGTCGCCGCGGCTTGGGGTGCACGATCGCGTGCGGGTACCGTGCTCAGGTGGGGCGCGCTGCTGAGTCCCAACATCCGTCACTTCGCTGCTATGTCTCGTGATTCTGGTCGAGAAACCATTTCTGGTTTACCCCGAGGGGCGTCACAACCGACGCGCTAAGGTGATCCAGTGCGTTGGTAATGTGGGCGCTGCAACGAGCGGCGACGCTCGTCGACATAAGTCTTGTACGTCTACGCTTCGAACTGGCTTGTGAAATGCCGCCGAAAGACCCCGTATGTTGGTATTCGGTATGGAGCTACAAGTAAAGTTGTGTTTTGATTTTGTTCACGTTTGTGTTGCGAATTCGCTTGCATAGCAGCAGAGACGCTCTGGTAGAACGCGAGGGGCACATGCACTGCCCGCCAGCTCCAGAAGGATATGGTGATCGCGCGGAACGCTATGCGCAGAGGTTTCGGGCGCTAGAGTTCCATAGACCGGGTTGTTAGTCCATCGCGGAACACTGCGCTGAAGATGGTAGAACGTACAAGTGCTTGCAAAAGAGTCGAGGACTTGGTGCGCGCAGCTGAAAAAGTTCAATCAGGCTCATCGATTATCCAGTGCTGCACCTGTGCCAGATTAAAATCGAAAAACTGAACTGTTCGCTCTGTACCTGCCAGGCGAATTTCCTCGTACTTTTTTCTAGATGTACACCGTTGACATTCTTGGTTCGCGAATGACGCTTTACGGACTCGCACGTAGCCTGAGAATTCTCGGTCGTGTTATCGGAGTGGCCCGTTCGTGCGACACTTTGCCGCTACCACACGGTACGCCGTCGTGATCAGCATGATTCGCGACGCACGCGAACCTGGCTCCCTCCAGCGACTCATATCGTGGCCCAATTCATATTCAGAACGCTCCATTCTTCGCCGTATCTTCGATACCAGATGCTTGAATCACATGTTCTTCAAGTTTCCGGTCTGTCTGTTCCAGGGCATCTCGTGGGCGCAGCAATTCGAGCTGCCGGCCTGGCGACGAAAAATCCTTGACGCTGTCCCCGGACGACTTGGCCAGCTGCTCATGTCGTATGTTCACTGAACTTGTCACGCCACTGAATCGATTTTGAATCGAAAGACAAATCCGTCTCGCTTTGCGGCTACGAGAGAAACGCCATTCGACTGCATTAGCAAGAATACTCTGACTGGATATACGCTCAGAGGCTTCCACCTCTTCTGTTTGCATGGAAAAGGGGGCTTGAACACGGATTTCAGTCATTGTAGCGATCTTTTCCAATGGAAATTAGGCGGATTCAAATTTCCCGGCTTGTGCTACAGCCCGAATTTTCCTTCCGGTACCTATGTCGTTATGAGCAACATCGCATTCCAAAAATCCTCCCTCGAATGGAGCAGCATCTGCATGCGTGAGCAGCAGACAGCGTACGCGCCAACTGCGTCGCCCAGCACGAGCCTGTGTTCCTGGCGAATGATACCCGGCCCGGAAGCAGATGACGGTATCGATGAGCGCCAGCTTTACCTGTCAAGGGCATGAACCAAGCGTTTGCTGAAGCCGTCATCCACCACAGCGTGGATCTCGATGCATCCAGTGTCGTGGCTGTATATGAAAGCAGACGACCACAGCATGGTGCCAGCGCAACGATGCGCGCACCGATGCTTCATACAATGAAAATGATAACGGCAAGAGGAGCGTCGACCACAACGATCATGTGTGCATGAAATGCGTTGACATGAACTGCATACCGCGAAATCGGGACCCGACTACGGCCTTCATCAATATCCTTAGACCGCTGACACCAGAGCTGGAGGCAAAACCGCGGATCAGAAGGAGAAGAAGGAAACAATCACACACTATGCCCACGAACGTTGATGTGAATGACCCTTTAAAAAGACACATGCCTATGGTACGTACGTAACAATGAGAAGAACTGTTCCATTTCACATTGACCAGGGTGTCGACGACCTCATCGATGACTGCCTCCGTGGCAGGCTGCCGCCGAACGCGCTGCAGGCGGCGCCCGGCGAACGCGTCGTACGAGCGACGTGCTGCCTCACCAGCGCGTGTCAGCGCTTGTGTGTGTGTGTGTGTGCGAACGCTGTTCGAGTGCTTGCAGTGCATTTCGTAAAACTTGGACAAGCACTGGTTCAGAGGCAAGGCTCTTAAGTCGCCATGCGAGACTATTCACCTTCAGAGCAGGTTCTCGCGGATGCATGGGACCGTGCGCTCGAGACTGGCATCAAGTGGGCGGTGTACGGGCTCGCCGCTGGCGGTGCGCTTGGACTGCTTCTCTTTCGCGGTGGACACGCCCGCGCCGGCATCGCTGGACTCGGCAGCGGCATCGGTATGGGTATGGCGTATGCTGACGCTCGTCGGGAGTTTCAGCGGCTCGCCAGCGGCGCCAATGAGCGCTCACTCGCTGCCGCCTCCCTGGGGACAACGGACAGCACCCTGGCACGGATCGGATCTGAGGACTGAGACGTTTTCGCGCCTGCCACAAACAACCACAATCTAGTCCATAGGCGCTGACGAACGACCCCTGGATACCGTTTAGACGCCAATCCTAAACCCCTCGGATCTTAGACGCTGCCGCGTGGATCAGTCTACGATAGAAGCCACAGCTCTCTGTTACGACCTAGAGCTGTGGGACGAAGCTATCAACAACTGCTCGCAGGAGCTTTTCCAGCCTTTTCCATCTCGCCTCACTCGCACAGGCGTTCACGCTGAACAAGCGGCCGCGGTTGATCGTTAGCAGACTCAGCTGATGTGCAGGCTCTCGCACGTACTCGAACACGTAGTAAAGAATACCGTCCGACTCCTTCTGGTTGGCAGCGACAAGCGTTGCGCCGCGCTGCTCCGCAAGACGCTTCCCGACAGCTTCCGCATCGCCGAGGCTCGCCAGCGTTTTACCCGGTTTCACCGGGATCGAGAACACGGTCACAAACTCCAGGGGCTGAATGATGTCTTGGAATTTTTTCTCGTATTTCGTATTCCCTGGGTCTCCGTCAAACTCGTTCCAGCCCTTCGGGCGATACATCTTGTAACCGCGCTGAAGATCCACGTACAGCTCGAGCTGGTTGCGAACGTCCCGCGGAACTGCTGGTGCTTCCGCTGTCGCCTTCTCCGCGAGAGCAGGTGAACCCGCCACACAGCCCGCAGCCAACAACAGCGTTGTTTGAATCAGCGAGCGCCGGGTCCAGTGCAGCGCTCCAGTCGTTGCACCAGACGACGGAAGCGCAGACGCAGGCCGTTCCGTGCGTTCGCCGCTGCAGCTGCTGAACAGCCTCTGAGAAGGTGCTCCCGCAGCCACCCAGGAATGCTGCTTCCTCTCTGAACTGGTTGAAGGACGCAGGGCAGCCACACGACTTGGCGCCGGACTTGTCTGGGCCAAAAACATGGGTTCGGCCTCCAAAAACGAAACCAGTTCACGCCAGTATTGCGACTGCGTACAAATGGCGCACGGTACGCAGCATGGCGCTCATTCATCGGCTGGGGCGCGCGCAGGCGTCGCCACCAGCAGTTGCTGCTCCCGGTGCATACTGCTCGACATCGTGCATAGCTCCAATAGCGAGTAATCATGCTATGCAGCGTCCGAATGAGCGTGCTGCCATGTCTGCACAGCATCCACAGGAACTCGGTGTTTGTCATTGTTTCTGGTGGTGCAGAGCGCTTTCTAGTTGGGATGTCTCTTTAGTCGCATAAAGTACATAAAGTTCCAGATTAGAAACATGCCTGCTGCTGCGCAGTGTGCGTACCTGGCTCCTAACCGAGACGTCCCGCGAAGCGCACTGTCGTAGACGCACGAGACACTGGCCCGCGTATCGCGTCTCTCAGCGGACCAGCTTCTGAACCTAGAAGGACACCCGGAACCCTCCTGATCCGTTGCCGGGCTTCGAGCTCCCGGTGCAGTGGCACGTCTGCGCTCGGAGCGGTCGTTCGTTCGGCGCGGCGTCTAGTGTGCAGCCGCCTCAGCCGAGTATATGGCTGCACCGGTCTCCCGTTGGAGTCCATGGATCGCTTTTGGGAGCGGGTTTTTTCTGGCATTTGCCTTCCTTGGTAATATATACGTGCCAGATCCCTACGTTTTTCATGGAGATAGGCGATACTCCCGCTTAGATCGGGTCATTGAGTCTCTGCTGGACCCCAGGAACCAACGGTATTACGGAAGTCTGCAGGTTGCGGCTGCCACGGCTCGCAACGACCCTTTTAACTGGTTGGTGCTAGCAGCGCACTTTGATAGTATCGGACGCGCGGATGTGGGGTATCTGCTGAAGGAGCAGGCCTATCTGCAGAGCAACGGCAAGCTCGAGTACTGGGGCTCGTTGAAGCGTGCGTTTACCGAGCTGTGACGAAAGGGCGCTGGAAACCGGCAGCGCTTCAATATTGGTATTGGTCTGAGCCCGTGATCCCGCCATGAAAGACTCGGGAACGTTTTATTGTACATGAATGCACAGCATGGTCGCTATGCATCCATAATGTATCGTTCACTTGCGGTCATCGGTGCGCTGCGTCGACGGCCTCCCGACCTGGCATTGTGTGAACAGGTGCCTGCTCGCGTGTTCGAGCATACCCCAGAACTCATCGATGTACAGATGTAGAAACGCATGGATAGATGAACAGGGGCGCAGACCATTCGTTGAGGATACGTTCTCAGGGCCGGGCCGCGGGGGACGAATCCCCTGCGAGCTGTCGCGCGTCTTGGTGCCTGGAGGGCATGCCAGTCGCCATCTGGGCGGAAATGCGTCACGGAGAACGACGATGCAGCCGTGCGCGACATAAAATCCTGTGTCTGTATACAAGTCGCTCCCTGGAAAACGCAGAAACCGGCTGCACACAGCAGCAGCAGCAGCAGCAGCAGCAGCAGCAGCAGCAAATATTGCCCACGGCCTTTCAGAGACCAGCGACGCTCGTCACGATAGCGCATACGAGTGAGGACGTTCACGATCCGCAGCAAAGCCCTGGGTTCATTCGATAATGAGCCCGATGCCTCAGACGTTGTTGAACCAAAAGCAACACCCGCGCGCTATGATGAATCCACTGGAATCGCGGTTCCAGAACCTTGTTCGTACCAGACAGAGAGCGTGCGGTATCGAGAAGGTGCCGCTCCTCGGGGACGAATCTTATGAAACCTTTTCTCTGAGCGCGCACGCAGGCGTTTATTCCAGGGGCAAGTGCACGATTTGCGGTGTCGCACTCGCTTCTCGTTCGCGACTTGGTCTGAAACGATGGATCGCACGTGATCTATGCTGCGGCGACGGGTTCTCGATTCTTGAGCGTCGGAAACGTCGTCCGATGATACCGCCAAAGTGGCGAGGCAGCTCCTGATGCGCATGACTTGGCGTTCGGGGCATCGTGGGGAATTCGGACGCTTCGAAGACCGTGGATCCACTGCAAAGAGGCTGTTCCGAAGGATGCCCATTCAAGTACGTGAAAAGTGGCGCACTGGAATGGACGGGTATCCGCACGAAATCCAGAACAGACCCAAAGTCGTGCATGTCTTTTTGGACGCTCTTGCGTAGCGCGATCGTAGAAACCTCTAGCATCATTAGCCTATAATCCGACGGGTTCGCGTCATCATCACCATCATCATCATCATTGGATGTCTGTTCTGGGATTCCATTCCCCTGTGCCCAAATTGAATACAAGGCGGCATTCCATGCGCTCGACGAGCTGTAGATACTAGGTGCGCTTGGAACACAAGCTATCCTGGTAACCGGGATAAATCCTTGGAGATTCGATACCGCTTGCGATGCAGACGAGAACCAGCCGCCGGGAAACACGCTCGGGTGATCAGCGATCAACGTGGAAGATGCCAGCCTCCTGCGATCCGATACCCATAAAAGCATCGCAAAGCAGTGCTGACTGTGCTCGGCGACTTTTGGGTCAAGCTCGGCATTCGGGGGTCTTTTGTTTTCTGCTCTATCGAAGCGCTATTCCCGACGCGGAGACCGGTCCGGAATTCGCACCATACAGAAGCGTCTGTACATGATCTCAAATCGCTTCAGCGATGTCTGGTCGCTCTCTTGTATCCGCAGAAATCTCATGATACGCATCGGTATGACAGCGTCCAAAACTTCTCGCAGTTAGCGTGCCGTCGGGAGTCAATACCCCGCTCGCCATTGCACTGCATCCAGTAGCCTGCGTTCGAAAACGATCCCGTACCTACAAGCCAGCAACCAGGTCTGTTGCGCACGACCTCATCGCCAACCTTTCCGAAAACGCCAAGTACAGCGCTTGGTTGCGCGTTTCACGGTTATCGTCACCATTGCCACCGTTCCCATCGGTAGAGAGCGGAGCACTCATTGCCCTGGACCCGTGCAAAACGCTCAGGATGAGCTAGCGGGCTGCTGTTGAACTGAGAGGCGAGCTCGTTGCCGCTCCAGCTCCGCTAGCGCCTCCTCGAAGCAACCCAGAGGCCCTTGGAGTGTCACGCGGTACTTGCATCGTTCGGTCTCTGTTACGGTCAGGATGCTCAGGTTCGGGTCACACTCGACGATCACGGTAGCTTCGCGCTGGGGTCCATTCCAACACATATCCCCGCCCAGGTACTGGAGGGCCAGTTTATCAGGTGAACCGCTCGAGTTCACCGAAACGTGCTCCGCGTACGCAAAACTTCCCAGCACGATGCCGGTGTGGCTCCCTCTGCTCACTCGTTCATACTGTTTCACGTGTTGCAAAAGACACACTTCGTAGTCGTACTGTCCAACAGTCTTCCGTAAGCAAGGATGATCCCGCATACCCAACAATACATCCTGAGGGCCCAGATAAGCATCTTCGAGGCGCTGCGCTTCCTCGAGCGCCCGCGCAGCCTCCTCGCGCTCTCGGTGGGCGCGTGCAACGCCCCCCTGCGCTAGACGCAGACAAGTGCGGATGTGCCGATGCTGAACACTGCGTTTCAGCAGCGGAGCTGCAAAGCGCCCAACGCTTCGTCGAATGCGTTCCAGTGGTGCCTGGTGTTGTCCCCAGAGTCTTTCGAAGCGCTGCACGACCCAGATGGGCGCCTGCAGTCGCATCAGTCGCATACAAGCAGTGCTCTCGAGATCGACCGGCTCATCCAGTTCAACGATGGGTGCGCTCGAGTCGGACGCCCCGATGAAGCGTTCCCAGAAGTGGTGCCGCCGCCACGACCACCACCACCACCGTCGCCAGAGACGCTTCGCCTGGGGTGCGGTGGTAAGGTCGCGCTCGCTCGGAACTGCCGCCAACTCGCGCTCGACTTCGGAAGTGACCATTTCTGCCAGCCCAGAAGGCGATGCCTGCTGCTGTGCATCCTGTTGCTGTGCAGGTGGTCGTTCTCCAGCGTCAGCAAGCGCTTCCGTAGAAGTATCGAACCAGCGGAGCCAGGTTTCAAAGAACCTTCGCTTCTGTTCGATGGCGGCTAGGGTGCGTTCCGCTTCGGCGAGTCGTTGTCGCTTCGTCACTACGAGCTGGTTGCCTTCCGCCTGTCGGATCCGAGCTACCTCTTCAACAAGCTCGGCTCGCTTCTCTAGGCCTTGTCGGTAACGAGCTAACTGCAGCTCGAGCTCCCGAAGGCGTTCCGAGCGCAGCACGTCGCAAACGTTCTCACATTGGACACCCGAGAGCCACTCGTCCGAGCCGTCGCAGCAGTCGCACTGGCCGTCGTTCACCCAGGAGAGCGGCAGCGTCTGCTTATCGTTGTCTTCTCCGGGGCAGAAGAACTTTTGGGAGAGCGGAACGAGGCCAGCACAGGCTGCCGTGCCCGGTTCATCAGCACCGTTCGGGCAGTCGCAGTAGTCATCGTTTAAAAAAGAAGGCGGCAGCAGCGTTCCGCTGTCGTTCGAACACCGGAATCCTCCCAACGAAGCGATCTGGGCGATGAAACGTCTCTCGGTTTCAGGGTCAGCGCCAATAACCCGCTGAATCGTGCCTGCAGCAACGAACTCCGTCAAGAGTGCGCAGAGCCACAAGAGACACCACACGTGCAAAGCGGGTCGCATGACGGGTGTTCCTAGCCGCCCGAGCTTCATCCTAGACTGCTTTATCGTGACAGAGAGGTTTTTCGATTTCAAACTGCCACCAAAACGCCGTCCGCGACTCTCTAGCAGTGCCGCACCCGTAACGCCCCGCAGCAAGCGCGTTTGTGATGCCGTTGCGGGGGCTGCAACTAGTCCGTCAGTCCGTCAGTCCGTCAGTCAGTCAGTCGGTCGGTCAGTCAGAGACGTTCGTAGTCAACGCTTGCAGCGTTGTGCAGGTTATTATCACTGTTTGTTGAGTTTAAATTTTGTTGCTGGATTTGCAGCCGTGCACATGCATCCCGTGTTGAAAGCCAGTGATCACCCGTTGTGTCGGGAGCTGATCAAGCAGTTGGAAGATTGCCACTATCATCACAAGGTCCTCAAATTCTTCGGTAAGTGCAACGCTTGCAAGCGTGAACTGGATCAATGTCTTGCAAAAGAACTGCTGGTCAAACGTGAGCTGAACTATCTCGCAAGTGAAGCACGACGACCACGTTCACCAGCCTCCTCTCAATCAAACTGAACGCACCTCACTTATACTGCAGTGCTTGCACCTGGCCGCGAGAGGTGCCTTCGAGTACGCAGCGTCTACACGGGGTCCCAGGCGGGTGTGGCGTTCAGGAAACCGACTAGTGGACGCAACGCGCGGCCTCTCGGTTATGCTGTGCTCCATACTGCACTGGGTACAACACTGGCTCGACGGGTTACAGCGTGCGGCCAGCGAAGCAATGGGACGTACTCTTAAAGTCGACGATGAAGCACCTTGCAACGTGGAAGAGCGACGCTTTCGTGCTCAGTAAGCACAACGCAACGACGTATGATGTGTTTCGCAGGCGGCATCCGAGTGCTGCGCATCCACCTCTCCAGTCGATGATGACGTTGTTGTTGTTGTTGTTAGGTTGATCATCGCTGTTCAGCGTTGCATGCAGCTGAGCTGCCGCAAGCCGACATACCGGCTGCAGACGGGCGCTGACTTGTCTCGAGGGGAACGCAGGCGCCGCGCTTGTTGCGAACAGGCCCCACGGGGTTTGCCTGAACGACCCGACCTCGACGGCACGTGCATGCTCTTGCGATGCCGGTTTCCTGCTGTGTACCTATCGCCCAGAACATGAAGCGCAGCGCGAGTTCCATAGCGTCTCTGTGAGCACTAGAGACCGCCGTCACCAGAGACGCATTGTCTCTGGAATTACCTGGGCAGCTCGTAAACTGTGACGGATCGCTCGGGAGAAACAGTGCAAGCATTGCGTTTATCCGGTGAGTCCAGTGCTGCTCCCGGCATGCCGCGTGCCCTGTCGCTGGTCGTCAGGGCCACACACGAGAACGCCGAACACCAACAATAACGAGCAAACTCGTGAACAAATGTATATATGCAGCATCATGTGCCCGCTAAACCGCAAGGCTTGCGCACAAGCGAGTGCGCGCGGTTACCGACCCGATGTCGAGCCATCTTCCAGTGTCTGTTGCCCCAGTTGACCCATTTCCGCATGTTCTGCGGTCTCGGGCAGGGACGATCCGGTATCCTCGTCGCTCTCATCCCAAGCAGCTCGGGAGACGATCTGGGCAAGTTCCGTGGGCGACAAAAGCCGACGTTCCCCGTCCTTGAGAAACCGCTCTATACCTTGGCGCCCAACTTGTCGATGCTGCGCTCGGAAGAATGGCTGGAGGATTCGTTCATCCAGGCGCTGCAGCCACGACATGCTCTCCTCAGCAGTCATCGATGCAGCATGCCCAGACGCAACGGGGTGCTGCAAAGACGAAGCACTCGCCGCCGCTTCTCGGTGCGCGTCCACGGATGTTTGTATCGTCGGGGCGTTCCATGTCGCCGAGCCGTCCCCTGTCGTTGTCGCGTCTTGTGCCGGACGGAAAACAGGCGAGTCTGTTTCAAAGCCCACAAAGATAGCGGTTCTTTGGCCAGCAGCATCAGCGTCCGCAAAGCTCACCGTGGTCGCTGCCGCCTGATCCGTTGAACTTACGGCGTCGGCGTGCACCCGGGACATTTCATAGTTGTCTGCGGACTCTGCTTGCTCGACGCGAAGCAATCGAAGTAGGGGCAAAGTTCCACCGCCCAGCACGATCACTGTGAAGATCACAATAGCCAGCGTTGTGGAGATAATCGCTCGCCGGGTTTCCAGATCTCGGGCAGGGTCTCCCGAGTCCGCCGACGGAAAGTTCAACGACAGCGCGAAAGCGATCGCGCCTCGGAGCCCGGAGAACCACAGCACGAACTGATTCGTGGCGTTGATCTTCTCACGGCGATATCGGTTGAGAATCGCCGATAAAGGGAACACGTTCACAAACCGGGACAGAAGCGTCAACAGGATACCCCAGAAAACAGTCATGAAATGCCAAGAGTGGGCGAAGAGCGTCAGCGCGAGACCCAGGTAGATGAAAATAAACGTCTCCGTAATGAAAGCGATCATCTTAAACGATTGCTGTGAAGTCAGTTTGGTCACTGAGGAAAGGTTGTGGTGCGTGTAGTGGGCCATCATGACACCATTTGCCAAAATGCTCATGATGCCGCTCAAGCCGAGTCCCTCGCAAAATGTATAAGGCAAGTACGCTACCAGAAGCAACGTACTCAGTTCCAGGACTGGATAGCGGTAGAGGCGGGTGTACTTGAACATGAGCGCTGAAAGCATGCCAACCGCGGCGCCGATCGCTGTGCTCCCCAGAAAAATATACACGAAATGACCAACTGGTTGCCACCAGGAGGTTGCGCTCTCGCTGCCAACCATGCCCCCAAAAGTCTGGAACAACACAATCGCGACCGCGTCATTGAGCACCGACTCGCCGAAAACCAAGTAATGAAGTGTACGGTTCACCTTGAGGGCATTGAAGATCGCAATGGTGGCCACCGGGTCCACAGCCGATATCAGAGATCCGAAAGCGAGTGCCTCAAATAAATACAACCGGTACGAGAGGTGGAGCACGCCTAGGAACCACATGCCCAGTCCAAACGCTAGAGCGGAAATGATGGTTCCAAACACCGCGAAGCTAATAATGGAACCAGCCTGTGCAAAAAAGTCGCCTTTGTTCAGCGAATACCCAGCTTCGAAGATCACAGGGGGCAATATGAAGAGCATAAACTGTTCCTGGTTCGGGAGCGCTCGCGATACCGCTGCGTAGTCGTCTCCAGCGAGCCGCAAAAACCCGCCAACAGTCAGACCAATGATCACATACACGATGCAGTCTGGTAGAGCGTGAAACCCGTATTGCAGCAGAAGATAAGAGAGCAAGATGCCTATCAGGAGCGCCACTATCGAGTAGAAGAGACCGAGGCCAAGGTGCTTCTCCGCGTGCGGATCCGTGCGCGGTGGCCCCGTTGCCCCGTCAGCAGCACTGGTGTCCGGCGGATGCTCTGGAGACGACGCCGACCCAGCCGCCTTGGCCTCATCCGCCATGACCGTCTCGGCCAGCGACGCTACACCACCCCAGCTGCCAGCGGCCGCACCGCCAGAACCCAGCATTGCGGCCGGTACCGCCTCTTCCGGCCGTGACACAACGTTCTGCGCTTCAGGAGGCCCATTTGCAACTGCTTCCTGCACTGAATGTAAGCCGACCAGGAACTGGCCAAGCGCCAAGCCCAGCAGGAGTGTCACCAGCACTGGGAAGCAGCGTCTCCTGTAGACAGCGACGTCCTTTGACCGCTCTCTACGCCGTACACTTCCAGCAGACTCAAGTTGTTGCGCTATTGTTGCCCTTTTAGACAAGTCCATGATGGTGTGCGTGGCGCGTTCGTCTCTGTGGCTGACGCTGCAGTCCGAAAATACCGTCCAGCAGGCGAGGTCATTCAGCTATCGTCTGGAAAATGTAGTCGCTTTTCGCTGGGGATGGCGCACTGCGCTGCGCGCTTCCATGGACCTCTTGCACCAACGGTACAGAACTATATAATATTAAATCTTTAGCGACAATATAGACGGAGGCAGTGCGATCAATGCGCGCCAGCGCACTGTATGGCTGTTCGGCGGATTCCACGTACGACATCGCGCATGCGTTGCATGCATTGCGATGAACGACCAGTACATCCGAGAAGAAGTATGTGTAATGCAACTCGGAAGTAGGGGACCTGATAGATACGTCATCGCGCACTGAAGAAAAACAAAAAAAAGAAAAGCACACAATCGGAGAACGCTGGCCTTGGTAAACGTTTCGCCAATTGAGCAATCTGAGGCGCGAACATCGTTATTGCCGCCTCCATTGACCTAGAGCGCTCGCTGGACACGGACGCTATCCAGGAGCTCAATAGAATATGATGTGGTTTCCTCGCCTTCGAACCAGCTTGAGAAGCGGTCCACGGTTGCTTCGCACTTGGCAACGCCGCCTAAGCAGCGGCGGAACGTCTCCGGAAACCGTAGAGCAGTTCTTGGTGAGGCAGCTAGGCTTCCAGCGTGCGCCTGGTGCCATTCACCGGAACCTGCCGTTCTCCGAGGCGAAAGCACTGGCGTTACAACGACGTGAGGGCGTTGAAGCGAGAGACCCACCGGGTGCACTTTGCGTGGATACCGGAGAGTTCACGGGCCGGTCGCCGCGTGACCGCTACATCGAACGTCGCGAGGGCTCGCCCCTAGCGGAACGCATCGACTGGGGCGAGGTCAACCAGCCAATAGAGCGAACAATCGTCGACGAACTTCAGAAACAGGTTGCCAACTATTTATCAGCCTTGCCTGAGCTGTTCGTCTTCGACGGGCTCGTATCCAGCGGACCGAACCGTCTCAAGCTCCGCGTCGTGACCGAACTCGCCTGGCATCATGCCTTCGCCAGCAACATATTTATACCGCTATCGAGTCCGGCGGAGGCAGCGAGCTTCGGCGAGCCGGACTTTACCGTGGTTTACGCTAGCGGCTTGCGCAATCGACATTATCGGGCAATGGGACTGAACTCGGATATATTTATTGTGCTCGGTTTCGAGCGTCGCTTGGCGCTTATCGCTGGCACGAGCTACGCGGGCGAAATGAAAAAATCGGTGTTCACCATCATGAACGGAATGCTGCCGCTGAAAGGCATTTTGCCGTTACACTGCGCAGCGACGCGCTCCCTATCGGACACGAATCCGGACACTATTTGTTTTGCGTAAGTTTGGAACATCGCAGAAGCACGCAGCAGGCCGATTCAGCAAAACGGAACACTAACCATTGCGTGAAATCTAGCGGCTTGTCGGGAACCGGAAAATCAACGTTATCCGCGGACCCCGAGCGGAAACTCATCGGGGACGACGAGCACTCCTGGGACGAAACGGCGATCCGCAACATGGAGGGTGGTATATACGTCAAAGTGATCCGCCTGTCGCCGGAGAAGGAACCGATTCTTTACAGTGCAATTCGAAAGCCGTCCACGATTCTCGAAAACGTCGTCGTGGATGGACACGGCGTTGTCCAGTTTGATGACGCTTCCAAAACCGAGAACACCCGAGCGACCTGCCCAATCCACAATATACCGCAGTGGGAGGCATCACGCCAGGGTCCACCGCCCAAGGCATTCATTTTCCTCGTATGCGATGCTTTTGGCGTCTTGCCCCCGGTGTCTGTGTTGACACCACTCCAGGCTGCTTATCATTTTATTCTAGCGTACACTGCCAAGGTTGCTGGAACGGAGCGTGGTGTGCTGAGGCCGACCGCCACTTTCAGCACCTGTTTTGGAGCAGCGTTCATGCCGTTGAATGGTCAAGTCTATGCACAATTGCTCAATGAGAAACTGGAGCGTCACGGCACCCAGGTGTACCTGGTGAATACCGGTTGGGCGGGCGGCGGCGCTGCCGACGGTGCCGCACGCATGGACCTGGAGGTTTCGCGGGCAATCGTGCGTGCCATCGCCACGGATGCGATCCCTACGAGTCAGGTGTCCGCGCCGGATCCGATTTTCGGATTGCGGGTGCCGCGTGCGATTCCCGGGCTCGATTCGCGCCTTCTGCACCCGGCTACCTACTGGGCAGATGCGCGCCTCTACGAACAACGCGCGCGCTATCTCGCGGAACGCATGCATGCCGAGTATCTGCGGAAAGGTTACAATCCAGAATGGGCGGCTGGTGGGCCACTTTGGCCCTCCAGATTGGCGAGTCATCGGGGAACGCAGGCAAACTAGGTCTGTTGATAAAAGATAGTCGACAACTGTGGTGTTTTCACGTTGGCCGCAACGGTGCTGCAGTGATTCAACGCGGGTTGGCCATGGAGCACTGTCCAGATTTTGGGCAGCTTTTATCAACGGCGCGTCAAAGGACTTGTGTCGGTCTCTGAAGTCTGGTGTGCACGTCGTCGCTAATGCGGCGAACAGGCGGCGCAAAAGCTGTGTGTCGCCACACTAGCGCGTATTCCCGGCTGTAAAGCATCTCCTCGCTCCTGTGACCGAGAATCCAGCGATGCATTGCAGGAACAACAACAGGAAGATGGGCGATGTCACTGGATGTACGCCGGCGCCACAGCACCGATAGCTGCTGCATACTAGAATCCCGACAAAACACGCACACGCCTAGCGCATGAGACTCGGAGATGCTACCAGCATATGCAGAAGCACTTCACTCATAGCGTTCCGTTGATCCATCGCCGCAAGCCAAGCGCGCTGGGCACAGCGCCCCGTTAAAAACGCGCAAAGCCTAGTTCCCCGACACTGGTCTACCCGTCGGGCAAAGAGGCAAGGCGCAAGGCTGCTGGCGGCGCGAGCGCTTGCGCCCGGGTCCGAGCTGGACCTCCGCGACCACTGGGTCAGTCTTTTCTGTGCTGGGTAACGTGCCTCAGTGAGTGCACAGCCTAACGCGTTTGCGTAACCCCGAGTGACGCGCACCGCACAACAAATCTGCCGCGTGTAGGGCGGCAACCCGCCGCCGAACGCTGCTGCACCCCAAACGCCAGTACCCACGCGCTCGAGTCGTGCACCTATGTTTGCTCCAGATGACTTCTTCTGCAGATAAATCGGTCTGTGTCACAGGTGCAAGCGGTTACATCGGATGCTGGCTCGTAAAGTACCTTCTGGAGCAAGGATACACCGTTCACGCCACAGTTCGGGACTTGAACCGGAAAACAGAGCCCCTGAAGAGGCTCGCAGAGGAGCACGCTTCGCAGGGCGGACAACTCGTCCTTCACCAAGCGAACCTGCTGGACGCGGAAAGCTTCAATGAACCAATCAAGCAGTGCTCAGTGGTCTACCATACTGCGTCACCTTTCCAAATCAGCAAGTCTCGAGAAAGTGGTCAGAAACGCTTTATCGACCCGGCTGTCCGGGGAACGGAGAACGTGTTGCGTGCTTGTTTGCGGCCTGAGACGCGCCGGACTCTCCGTCGCGTTGTGGTGACGTCGTCCATCGCTGCCGTCACCGGCTTCTATGATCAGAAGCACGGCAACCCGGTGCCTACCTATGACGAGACCGACTGGAACACCACATCAACGCCGCAGAATGATCCGTACAGCTTCAGCAAGACGGCAGCAGAGCGGCGCGCTTGGGAACTCGCGCATGCCCCTGAGAACCGGGACAAGAGCTGGGACTTGGTCACCATCCTGCCGGGATTCGTCCTGGGGCCTTCGTTAACCACGGAGACCGAGTCCGGTTCAGTCGAGTTCATGCGAGAGCTGCTTGGCGGCCGCTTGGCATTGGGTGTGCCCGCCTGGCAGCAGTCCATCGTGGACGTTCGGGACGTTGCGCTGGCGCATCTCCGTGCTGGCAGCGATAAGAAGCGCGTCCCCAGTGGCCGGTATATTGTCGTTGCTGGGTACAAGTCCATTCTGGAAGTGGCGTCTGCGGTGCGAGCCGAATGGGGTCAGCGCTTCCGATTACCACAACGAGAGCTTCCCAAGTGGCTCATGTACTTGGCGGGTCCATTTATCGGACTGCCGTGGGAGATGATTCGTCATCGAGTTGGTATTCCGATTTGCTTCAATGTCGCGAAATCGAAGATGCTTCTTGACATCGAGTATCGCAATGCCGATCTGACGATTCGAGAGCATGTTCAGCAGATGATTGCGGATGGCCTGGTTCCTTTGCAGCGCTAGTTTTCGTGGTAATGGTGATAATGGCGAAGGGGGTGGCAGTGTTGGCATCTCGGAAATGACCTTTGCCTGCGGGAAAGCGGCGATCTTTGCATAAGCGAGCTGCGTCAGCAACGCGACGCGGTCGGTAGCGCTTTTGCGCAGCGGTTCACGCTGCAAAACTCGAGCAACGAGACCTCTGCGCCCGCGCAGGGCGCAGCATGCACTACATTCTTTTTCTGTGAAACAAGCTGGATCCGCCTAATCAGGATTCATAGGATGCGCGAATGGTGCCTGTTACCACGGAAGCGATCTCGCACCAGCCGCAGACGCTTCTATGTGCTACGAACCCGAGAACGGTCTCGTCGTCGGGCTTTGACCTTTGATTGACCAAGCAATAAAAGACCTCGAGATGCCGTGTCTGAGATAAAAGTCGCCAACCGCAGATTGCACAGTATTGCGGTGCCGTTGCGGCTATCGACCCGAAGTGCAGCGCCTTCGTCGCCGCTCCCATCATCACTGCATCGATGCGGTGCGACCGTCGATAAACGCGTTCGCACATGGACTTGACTGGGGTAGACCTCGTGGACCGCGTCTGGAATTCAAGGACCTAGGTATGCGCGCTGTGCAAAATCAGAAGCGCTGTCGCTTTCCTGACAACGATCGACGAGGGCGATACCCCGTAGTGTCATTTTTGGATGGCGCGGGACGCATGCGACGGAGCTGCACCCCTCGGATGCGCATGTACAGTCCACGAGAAGGCCGCACAGACACGGGATTCATTGCAAAGCCGTCGGGATCGCTTCACTGGATCGCAACTCTGTTTCTGCGATTCCTGTTCCGATTCACAGGCGCAAGCAATGGATTCGACGAAGGTATCCAGCATACGTCAGGGTTTTCACAAAAATAGAGTATGTTTGTGGGGAAACGCACAGGCAGTCGATATGATCATCATGCAAAATGCGTTCTGCAGTATGTCAGGGTTTTCACCAAAATAGAGTATGTTTACGGGGAAGACGCACAGGCAGTCGATATGATCATCCTGTAAAATGCGTTCAGCAGCCGCTTCAACTTGACCGCATGCATGCATGCATCGAGCTGCATGCCCGCCAGTGCGTGCAGCCGAGTCGCGACGCGCACGCCTCGGAATCGATGCTGCCTCATCCTGCCGAGAGACGGTGCGCATCAGTGGGCTGCTAGTAAAAGTGGGTGTCCCAAAAATACCCCAGAAATGTGATAGGGAGCATTCGCGTCGACGACATAGAAACGACATCCGACTGCAGCAGACAAAAGCTAATAAACACACGATGCGGATCCCACGTCACGTCCACCGCTGGTTTGCACTTGAATGCCGTCCGTATCTCCCGCAGCACGCTCTCGAGAGCGAGCACCATTGCGTGCAGAACATGCCCCGATGCGCTTTCCGTCGGCGGCGCCTGGTGCCTGCAGAAGGCGCCAAGATACCAAGGATCGCACGCTAGCCTTCGTGGCGCTGTCACAAGCGTCGACGCACGGACACGTCTGCACGCACGCATGTCCCGTATCCGCATAGCTCACATGGCGATACTCCAAGGTGTCGAGTTTGTCGGTGCTCCAGCACCGAGGATTCCAACCATACACGTTTCCAATACACAGGCAGCGAAGCATAGCACGGCATGGCACGGTGTCTGTCGCCGGCACTCGCTGCGTCACAGCGCGGAGCGAGCATTCCCATGGGGTACCGCTGTGCGCAGTGATGGGCAGCGCCTCGTACATCCCGCTCACCGTGCAGATCGACACCATGCGCCCGTTCGCAAGCCCGATGCCTGCATGCCACGATACGCCGTTCACTAGCTCGCTTCGTAGCAGTGTTGCGATGGATCCCCGCCCAGGGCAACCATCGCGTACACGTAGTCTGTGCGGAGAGCCACTGCACCTACCCCAACCAGGTTGAGTTGTCCACTATGTAGGTAAGGCCGCAGTTGGTTCACAACGTATGGTGCAGCTTGTAGACCGACGTGGTACGCTTGCAGACCCGAGAGCCCGTCACTGGTCGACCAATTGAAATACCTTGCTGGAACCTTGGCTGCGAGGTCCACGAGCTGGATATTCGTGCTGGTCCATCCCGCAGCGAGCAGCGTCCGAGCGATAGCACCGGGCGTCAGAGCGCTACAGCTGTTATTCCCAACCTGATCTGGCGTGCAGTAGGTGAGGAGATCCGCCAGGTTCGCTGCCGCAACTGACAAGGCATAGTTCAGGCATATATGCGGGTTGATTTTATACAGTGAGTTTGCGAGCGTGTACTCGAACTGCGTGTAGTTGAGCGCCGCTGCTACGGCATCGGGGAGGTGGTGCGTTCTGTTATCTGCAGCGCGTACCTGGGTGCTCAGCGGCAGCGCTGAGGTTCCCCGATAGACAGCAGCGTCCCAGATCATAGTAAAGAGTATCAGCGCAAGAGCGAGCACGGCTAGCCTAAACGCAGACCTGTTCGAAACCATCGGAATAATAAACGACTTGGAGTCGAAGACACAGGCTAGCCTTGAAGTATCTGCTACAGTCGCAAAAAAACATGCAAATGCGTTCGTGTCGATACACACCGAGCGTTTCGCACCGCATCCACATCCCAATACAACACACAGCGCTGCCAAATTCGGCACGTGCACGTCACCGCGCCGCTGTGGGACACGTGTCACGCATTCCATGGTGCGCGCGCTCATGAGCCGCTCCGAATCCCCGTCTTTCGATGCCTTTGCTGCACGCGATTTTCTGAAGCAAACACCGACGCGTTCCGGTCGAGGCGCGCCCACAGCAAGGCGACGTCGTTCAGCGCGCACAGTGGCTCCTGTCGATGGCGCGATGATTTCCGCCGCTGGCAAATTGCCGTGCACGGCGGCAGGCGATGGATGCGCGCGTCGAGCTCATACGCGTGCCAGGCTCTCAACTGGAGCACTGAACTGCTCACTCTGCTCCTGCTTTTCGACTCTATTCCGAACGCGTTCTTGGGTCTACAACCGCGGTATTCTAAGCGCAACAATACGGGCGTACGGATGTATATGTAGGTCAGTGATTCTCGGCCATATTTACTTTGGGAGGCTCTTTCGATACAGTACAGAGCTGGAATTCGTGACGTCCGTTGAATCGCGATGATTTGCGACGCCCTCGAGCGAGGGTTCGTGAAATAACCGATATCGTTATCCAATGCATACCTGTGTTCCTCCGTCCTTTTCCGATCCCTACGTGCCCCACGCTCAAACCATGTATTCTTCAAGTTTTCGATCAATATCCTGCATGGAAACTCGTGCGCGCGGCAACTCGCCCCGCTGGAATGACGCAGAAGCATCCTCGACGTCGCACCATGACCTCTTGATCAAAAACTCTTGCCAAAAGACCACTGAACTTGTCATGTCAATTTATCGATTCCGTTCGAAAAACACAAATCCGCCTCTTTTAGCGGTCGTCTACGAAAAGAAATCTCACACCTGTACGAAACATTTTGCGGGAACTGCTCCAGCGGGCTCTCGTCCCGTGTGTTCGCATGGAAAATCGTCTTGGATTCAGAGTGCGACTTGCGTCATCGAAGCGACCGCTCCCTTTAGAGAGTTCGTCATCGCTGTGCGCGAAGGGAACGGAGACGGATCGAATGATCTCAACTTTTCTCTAAACTGGATTACCCTTCCCGCACTTGTTTGATTACGGACGATATCGGGTGCCGCTAATCCCGTATCGAGTGGAACAGCCTTCGCTTGCATGTGCGGTGGACAGAGTACTCGCCGAGGGAATCGTCTGACGCGAGCCGTGATCACTGGGCACAGCACCGGGCGCGGCGCCTGATGAAAACATCGAAAAGAGCCATCTGTACCAGTCGAGGACACGTACCGAGCGCTGATGCAAGCGTTCATGCGCCACATCGCAAAAAAACCTTGGAGGAGGAGGAGAAAGGGTCTAGTGATGGATATACGAAAACACCTCACCACAGTCACGTATGACGGCTGTGAAGAGCACACCGACGCTCCATACAATGAAGCAGAAAAAGGAAAGCGAATCGTAGATAGGAACTTGCGCCTCTGCGTAAAATGCTCCAACAGCAGTGGGAAACAACGAAACGCGGGCTCCAACGCTGTCATCAACATCCTTCCGCTGCTGACACCGCAGCTGAGGCGAGACACGGCACCGGCGTATTCCGAGGCCGATATGCGAGATACGAAAAGGAAGCGGGCGCGGAAGATGTCCGCAAAAGCTGGTGCGCATCACAAGGGAAAGAAATCAAAACTTCAGCGAATACACCCGAATCAGCACACCAGCTCCATTTCTCTCTGACACTGGAGCAGCGCATGATCATTGAGCTCCGTTGCCGCTAGCGCCTAGCGAAAGCACTGTATTCGGTTCGAGCAACCGTATATGGGCACTGGTGCCAAAAATCCAGAAAGTAAAGCGGACTGCATGCTTCTTGAACCTTGCGCGGTTTCGCAACGCACCGATACCAAAGCGCCCGATCTATCAGCCTCTATGCCCGGTATGCTGGACAGTGCACCTCGAAGCGATATTCGTCCATTCGTACAGCAAAGCTGTCCCTTCTGCGCTCAGCAACCGCGGGGAAACGGAAACGGTTAAACCACTATCTCTGAGAGGAACACCAGTCCGGCACCAGTGGTTCACTTGGAAGCATCCGTGGAGGTACGAGCGTCGTGTACCACGTTGCCCGCGCCTGCGGTGCACACACACCCGTGACGAGCCCAACTCGACTTGCTAAACTCGCACCTTCAAACGCGCATGAGACAAACGGCAAGAGCACCACGAACAACAAACGCTTTCCAAAAGAACAACGCTGCCGCCAGCGGTGTACAGCAGTGGCGGCGAACTCGTCCTAGACGAGACGTCTCCAACTGAAATGCAGACGCCTCCCCGTCTTTCTCGACCGGCCACCTACTACTGACTTCAGCTTCGTATCGTATAATTCCACCTTGAGAGGTTGCTCCATAAAATTCTATCTTGTCAACTCCGGAGGTCTCGTCTCCATCGCCGTACATCTCCTTCTATTGATGGCGGCGTTAAAGTCTCGGTTCACGAATTCGATACGTTTCTTGCCATTGATTGTACTCGCCAATGCGATCAGTCCACGAACTTTCGCTTTCCTTTCCATTTGCTCTTCCGTTTGCGCTCCGTACTTTTTTATATCCTCAGGGCTCCTCTGGCGCTTTTTCATCTCGACTCTCTGGAGCGTACATCACCGTTCATGGTGTGTATACGATGTTCGGAACTCATCAACAGGTATCGTAGCAAAACGCCGTGCACACTCCTTATACGTTCTTGTCGATGGAGCTGGCGTAGTCCTTTTTTGGATCTTCCAGCGCCCTGCTCCGTATGCTACTACGAGCCTCTGACTTTCATCCTCTTTGAGGGCGCTCAACTGATTGAAAAAATTCGCGAACGCGCGCCGCTTACCACAGTATAGTTTCATACGTTGACGAGCCCACCGAGGCTTTGTATACTCCTCCCACGGCGCATCCCAACGAGCAACGCGAAGTTTCATGATTTTCAGAAAAGCGTTAAAGTCCCCGCCGCCGCTCGTCACCTCGCTCAAAGCTTCCGGGTGATCCTTCATTACTGCATTCCATGTCTCAATTTTCTTCCTTGCATTCATGATACCGGATTCTCGATAGCATTTTGCTCTCGAGCACCTCAAAAGTCGCATGTCTTCTGACGCAAGTTGCCGTCAGTACCATCTTCTGCACGCTTGGATACAGCGATGGTTATGATATTCGTGTTCCCGGGGTTCACGCCTACCACAAAGTCGTTATCCTCCACCTCATGCGTCGCAGGATCCTCCTCCTCCTCATCTTTATGCTTCGCCGCACCAACGACAAAGCCGTTTTCCTGCACTTTCTACGTGGCAGGAACCGCCTCCGTCTCATCTTCGTGGTTCGCCGAGGGCGGACCTGGACGATCTTTCTTCAAACGCTGATAGTGTATACACATGGCTACTCCATCGGTTTCGATCAACCCAGTAAATACCTTTTGTTTGGTCACTTTGAGACGTTTGAAATTGAAGATATTCTTCCAGTACGTCTCCCGGTTTTCACCGGTGAACTCTGTCTCCCTTACATCGAACTCCGGACAGATCTCCCTGATGATGCCATGAAGGATCCTGGAGTCGATACTCACAAAATGTGACTTGATGTTGCACATTGGAACGAGGTTGAAGCGCTTCCCATTAGGAAAGCCCTCCGTCTCTCCCACTCGTCATTTTTCCCATTCAGCTTCACCTCTGCCTTGCGTTCGAGCTCTCGGTCCAGAAACACAAAATATCGCGGGACGAGGCGATAGTATCTTTCCTTATCTTTTTTTAAATCTGATATCTTTTCCGTTGGACTCGCCAGCCTCAGTACCGCACGGTGCTCTTGTATAACCGCACGGATTACAGAAGCCTCATTCGTGCTCTCGTTTGGCACCTTCTTGTCGACAAATTCGACCTCATCTTCATACTTTCGATCGTTCGTGATGCCATTGATAATCGCCCGTATTTCTTTGCGAGACAGGCCCGGGTAGAGTGGAAACACGGCGCGTATCATGAAACGTTCGAGGTTCACTGTAAAATGGTTCTTCGGGTTCGTGATGTACTTCATTACCCCGCATGTGTAAATATTTCCGTCATCGCTGTATCGATTACCCTGGAAGCTGTAAAAGGGATGTTTTTCGTGGGGGCCATGCACTAGCACATTTTCCCTCCGCGCTTCCGCTGTGCCAGGCATCAGCTGACGAATAAAGGTGATGTCGAAAAACTCGTCTGGAATCTCGACCGTTTCGATGTGCGTCACGTCGCGATACATCTCCCTCGTCAAATGCATCAGCCCTGACGACGCCTTGACAATACTCTTGGAATACGAGTCGACGCGTTTTTCGATAGCGTCTCGCAACTTTTCCCTGTACGGATCCCTGATATGGCCAAGAAGAAAGGCTCTCATCACCTTCTCGTCGTACAGTCGTCTTTCTTGCCGCCTTCGACGTAGGACCTCTCCCCTTCGGTTCTTTTTCTTCTCATTTTCTTCTGGGCACGGCACTGTTTTTCGTTTTTTCTGGCAGCCAGCGACACTGGGCCTCCAGGATCGTCGACTTGCTTTTTCATAACTTTCCTTTTTTTAGTTTTTTTTTGAAAAAGAACGTTCTTTGAACGCTTCTGTTATATACCGCGAGAAAACACTTGACTACGCTTGTTTTAAGGGCGAAGCACAATTGAAATGAAAACTATACCTGGATACGAACTCAATGAAATTACAATTTTACATTGCGGCTACACGTTACTGATCAAGATCACGTTTCCCCTCATTGGCGACATACGCGTCGCGTCAATGGACTGCCTGATCTCCGGGGTGCGCTCACCGAGCGCGATGCGTGCACTGCACGAGACGCTGCTCCGATCGATGAAGCACACGTGTCCGAAGCCGCATTGGCACATGCGTGTTCGCATCGCACTGCAGCTGAAATCAGGTGTCCTAGATTGGAAATTCACGTAGAATGCACTACTGCTCTATGCTATGTCGCTGGTGCCGACGCTCCTGCCCATCTCAGTACCGCCCTCACCTAAGTGGAGATGCAGGCGCCCGCAGCCACCACCACCGACATCGACGCGTCGACGCCTGGAACGACGGAAACAGCGCGCGCCGGCACGCATCGCTTCCTAATCTGGCGCCGATCGCTGATGCTGGTGGCGCCGCCGACGTCCCGAACGCCCATTTTGGCGCTGCCGCTGGGCCCGTTCGATCGCCACGGATCGAGTGTGCCGGCTCCCGAGGCGTGCGCCGGTGGTGCCACCGCGGCGTCTCGCAGGGCATGCACCGGGGCCTGTTCGCCACAGGGCGCTCCGCGCACAGACGCACGCACACGCGGTGCGCCTTGATCCCCAATGCAGCACCACCCACGAGAGAGACATTGCTGTTTTTCCTGGAACGTGGCTCTGTTCTGATTAATATGCGAGCGTGGCTTCTTTTCGCTTTTCTTATCCTGTGGGGGCTTGCGGGATGTTTGTCTCGTTGTGCTGCGACAGTGGTTACGCCGCTGAACCTCGAGACGCTCGAAGAGAGTATCCTGCGGGTGCCGAGAAGGGCGCTCGGTGGCATCTACATCAACGAGACCGACGCTATGGCCCTGAACGTGTCGCAATACGACTTTACCATCATGAATGCGCTTGCAGACCTTGATCATGACCTGTGTCTGAACAAGGGACTGATCATTGGTGCTGCGAACGTCGTGGATAACATGGTGGAGTGTCCGATAGCAGACGTGGCCGCTGGCAACTGCAGTGCGCTCGGACGGGCAGCTGTCGAGTCAGCGCTCGCCGTGGGCGGCTGGACCAGCACCGACTATATGGGCGCTGCGCATGCCACAAAGTTGCCAGCGCACTATTTCAACTGGTCGAGTCCGTATGCATACGGCGGCGAGGGCCTCTTTGGACGGGAGGCCTTTGAAGCTGCAATGCTGGTGGTTCCAGAGATGGAACGGGTATTCCGTTCAGCGCTGACCTCTGGTCGGTACAAGTTTATCGCATCGTATACCGCACAAATGCTGAACGACGAAATTTACACCTACGTCATCTTGGGCTCGGATCCCAGCCAGCATTGTTACAGCGCTGGTGCTTGAGCGCTGGCTTACCGACGGCCGCGACAGCGCCGGCGCGTCTCAGGACAGAAGGCATAGAACGGTGGCAGTGAAGGCTCATGCACCTGCCATAGGGGCTCGTCATTTCTAGGCATTCCCCGATAGGCTCCTTTGAATGACCGCGCGTTCAGCAAATGACTTGCCTGGGGAAATACCGACGATGTCTGGTTTCGCGGATGTGTGCCTCCGGTTGTCTGCGCAATAGTCAGGCGGCGCATCCGTTAGAGCTGGGCGCGTCGTGTGAGCACTGAGCGTGGATGACGCAGCACTATAGTGTGGATGATGTACAAGGAACGACGCGCTCATGCTGGTTAGGGAATCACGATCTCGGACGGTACGCACTGATCGCTGACGATCGTCGCGATGCACCCGGCAGCGGGCCTGTTGACTTTTGATGTGCGCAAGGCTCAAAAGACCCGAGGCAGCGCGCGTGTTTATGATAATGCTGTGTTTCCTGCGACGATGCATGACGGACTCTGTTCGATGCAGTTTCTCTGGTGCGACTTCGCGTCGAACGAGCACGCATCGGAGCATTCGCGGACTGGAAGGAAGAAAGCGATCGAGCGACGCTCAGCAGATGCTGTGTATTGGTCACGAAAGAGCGCGTCCGTTTGCCTGCTTGACATGGGATCCAGTTCGTGGTCCATACAAGCCGAGCATACGGATGCATCCGTGGTATATGAAGAGAGGCAGTTGCTTCAAGCGCGAAACGCAAACGCTGATCGATACCCAACACGCTGATGATGACTGGGAACGGGTACATGCGAACGGCTTCACCGAGTGACCCATGGGCAGTGGAATCCGTTCGACCCCTTTGATCGACACCTCTTCCTGCGGCCGTGATGTGTTGCGCTCGCACAGGTCGCTGCTCACCTCACAGTGCCGAGTGCCGCGTGCCCGCGATGCTCAGCGCCAGAAACAGCATCGAGCGGAAGCTTGATGCGGGCCGTCTATGGATGCACGCAAGCAAACCCCATTGGAACATTGAGTACCTGCTTTCCGTTTTGCATGTCACTAAAGTGAAAATGACCCTCATGACCTAATGCGTGACTTTCAGACTCGTATAGACTGCCATCCAGACCAAGTCGCAACCGAGCAGCAACATGCGCAATGGTTGCACAAAAGCGCTCCGCTGAGCAAAGCCGAGCGCGTCGCATCCAGATACCCACCGCCTACGCGTGTACACAGAGGCAGTGCGCAGCGTCCTAGCAGCGCTTTCAGACGATTCGTCACTAGTCTCGCGGCTGAGCCGGTCGTTGAATCCGAAAGGCAGCGCTCGAAGGCGGGGATCGAAAACCGGAGCTGGGCATCCCGCGGCAGCGCGAGCCCTCGGTATCAGGTGTCGAACCGTGTCACAATAATACTAGCAGACCACAAACGGCACAATCGCAGCGCCAGGACTGCAGCATGGTTGTTGCTTATGAATAGGGGCACGCTGCGACGCTTCACCACGAGGCCGATGTCGCCCAGTGAGGCGCTCGCTCAGTGGGGACACGTGTTGCGAGCGCTCGCGTACTGGGGTGCTCCTCGGTTCCAGTATTCGCGATTGCAATCTATCTGGTACACGAGACCGATCATGCTTTCGATACCCGAATGCTTTCTCGATCATTGGCGTATCATCAACAGCATCCGATCCGAAGTCGAGATCACCCTGGCCTTGTCAAGCAACGGACGCATCCATACAGGAAATATCATGCGTTAGGAGGTGTACATCCGCTTCTAGAAATGCTTCATCTGGCAAACGATCGCAATCGACGCTCATCCAATGCAGCGCCCATCGACACACCGTATGTTCACTGATAGACGTCCGCACCCCGTGCGCGTGACACCCAAAGCAGCGCCCATCGACACATCGTATGTTCACTGATATACTTCGGAACCCCGTGCGCGTGACACCCAAAGCAGCACCCATCGACACACCGTATGTTCGTTGGTATATGTCCGCACCCCGTGCTCGTGACACCTGCTGCCGCTGCCGCCGCTGCCGCCGCTGCCGCCGCTGATGTCCACTTCCAGGCGCCGCGATCTCGCCTCGATGAGATGCGGCAGTGCGCCAGCCGCAGCGCACAGGCGCGGAGATCGTTGTGGCGACTGCTCTACGCTGGTGCTTTGCTGGGCAACGTGTACTCGACACAAGCAGGACCCTGAGAGACGGAAATGGTAGGAATCAGTTGCTTTGTATCAGTACCTGTTGCGGGATCGGTCGGGAAACGCGCTGACCTCGGTAGTGGCGCGGTGTGTACACGGGCCTTGCTTGCTAGTGGCAGTAAAGCGCCGCTATGGCGCCGACACGCCCTCGGAACGGTGCAGCAGGGCGTTGGGTCTGGACACCACCACCACCACCACCACCGCTGCAGCTACAGCTACAGCCGCCGCAGGCCTCTGGGTTCGCTTCGGCCTAGGATGGCGGTTCGGGAAGTTGATTCACAAGAGGAAATGGAACGCATCCTGTCGGAAGCGGGGAACAAGCTCATTGTTGTCGATTACGGGACCACCTGGTGCGGGCCGTGCAAACTAATGGAACCGAAGATGGAATCATGGAGTGAGGAGTACACCGACGTGGTGTTCTTAAAAGTGGTGGGGGATAAGTCCAAGGAAACATCTATGATGATGAAGGCCGCTGGTATTCGCAGCGTACCGAGCTTTCATTTCTACAAGAATGGTGACCGCGTGCTCACGATTAACGGCGCCAAGGCCGAAGAAATCCTCCGTGGCATCGAAGCGCACATGTGAGCGCAGAGTCGCGGCGGTTGGATATTGCGCTCAGGCGCCGCGCAATCGATACCTGTGTCAGCAGCACCTGCGCGAGTAGCTACTGCGGTTTCCGATACCGAACCAGAGGAGTACGTATATTTTGCGGACACAAGCTGCGACGCAGCGTCATTTTCCAGCCCAGAGCGCGCATCGTTTGTGCATGCACACACTTGCTCTGCAGTTCCCTGGCGAGGCGCATGCCGAACCGTGTTGCAGACCGATCAACTACGAGCTCTACAGGTATCCGTGTGCCTTGCAGTGCCGATATCCGATGACGAGCGCAACGTCGTATCGCCTGCTCGATTCGCTGCCAGCGGACTCGTTTGCCAGAGATGCTTTCCGGCCCTGCTGACGGGCTACTCGACACTGACGCGCGCTCCCGTGAGGCAAAAGCAGGTTTCCCGAACGCCGCCCGTAAAGCGCATCACAGCAGCGCACCGCACGCAACGATCCATGCAGCTATCTGCCGCATTCAACGAAAGCACATCGTAGCTGCGCAACGCATGCTCACCATCCACGCACACCCCTAGATGCACTCTGCTGCTGCTACTGCTGCTGCATTATATGAATATGCGCGCTGCACCACTCGTTTGCCCAAATGGCTTGCGGGAGCGGTTTGCAATCGGGTTTCGCGGCCGCTGCTGGTGGCGGATCCCATTCGGCTTGCTTTTCGAGTTCGTGTCGTATCCGAACTGCATATTTGAGGTACTGGCGTGGGTAGGATTGATCTCGATGATGCGAACAATCGCAGGCATCCTGTGTATGCTCGTGGGCACACTGCAGATGCTGGTCTGGGTTCGGGCGAAACATCGGCAGTATCTGAAGGAATTCGGAACCCTCTATCCCTGGTCGAGGAAACGCATGTTTCCTTTCGTTTTTGGTGAAAGCACAGCAGGGCACGAAATTTGTTTGCGTGCTGGTGGGCACGTCCTGACCTGGAGGTGCGAGCCCGGTACGCTTGTAAATTTTCGTCACTTTTGGATGATGGTGGATTCGATGATCGTTGCAACTCGTGCAGTGAAACGCACCCATACACGTGATGATGCTCGATGTTCGAACAACCATAGCGCACTCGGATGATTTTCCCAGAATGCCGTAGCGGCGACTCGTCATCACACTGAACCCGAACGTTTCGAATACGTGCTTGGTTTACGTACTAGGAAACCGTGGCATGCTGTGCGACTTCGTCACGCACTATTCACGGCCAGCATGTAGGCATCAGAGCACCTGGTGCCAGCTGCAGCCCTCAGCTTCTGGTACCGCTCGTTTGATAGCGTCGGTCAAGATTGATCGCTTCTTGACCTCAGCTCTATCACGAGCGTTTTAGACAAAACGCCATCAATATCAGATGATGAATGGTGATGAACGCGCGACCGGCGGAGCTGACGCGGTCCAACTTTCTGGGGGAACCTCCCAGGCCAGAGGTGAACAAGGAGAAGCTGAAACCGATAGCAGGGGGCCGGTCGAGTGTGCTATGCCTCTGCCAAGATCACCGGATCCGGAGGACGAAGCAGGCACCATAAGTTAGACAACGACAGCAGCATGGAAATGACTTGAACGGTCATCAGTACCAGCCTATGACGCAGGATAGAAGCACAATTCAGGTCAGTTCCTCATTCCAGCGTCAGTGTAGCATGCGTGACAAGCATCGGCATTAAACGTATGTCCGTGTTCAGGAATCCCACCGTACCTAGTTTGGTTACGATGAATAAAACTAACGAAATTCCTTTTGAGAAGAGTGATGCATACGTCATCCACACAACGGTAAGCCGCAGAGAACGCTACGCTTTTGATAGAAGCATCGCGAGGTATCGTGTCAGGTCCCAACATTTCCATGTATGTCAAGGCGGTACTGCGATGGGCAGTAGCTTCGGCACCAGCGACAGAGTCTATAGCAAGAGATCGTTCTACGTGAGTTTCCTATCTACGATACTTTAGTTTGGCTGCAATGCGATGCGAACACGCATGTGCCAATGCGGGGTGTCGGACACGTGTCCTTCATCGACTGGAGTGGCGTCTCGTGCGGTGGACGCATTGCGCTTACTGAACGCATCTCGGAGATCAGGCAGTCAACTGACGCGATGCACATGCCGCCGTTGAAGGGAAACGCGATGCTGACCAGGAGCGTGTTGTTCAGCTGTAAAAAGTCGGATATCCGTTGAGGTGGTAGCCAAGTACAGTCTTTCAGCTCGTTTCTGTTTCAGCCCTCAAACAAGTCTAGTCAAGTGTTTTTCGCTGTATGTAACACAAGGGTTCAAAGAGCGTTCTTTTTCAAAAAAAATAAAATAGGAAAGCTATGAAAAAGCAAATCGACGATCCTGGAGGTCCAGGGTCGCCGGCTGCCAGAAAAAAACAAAAAACAGTACCGAGTCCAGAAGAAAAGGAAGAGAAGAAGAACCGAAAGGGGGAGGCTCAACGTCTAAGGCGGCAAGAAAGACAACTGTACGACGAGATGGTGGCGAAAGCCGGTCTTCTTAAACATATCAAGGATCACTACAGGGAAAAGATGCGAGACGCATTCGAAAAACGTTTCGATTCGTACTCCAAGAGTATTTTCAAGGCGTCGTCAGGACTGATGCATCTAGCGAGGGAGATGTATCGCGACGTGACGCACATGGAAACAGTCGATGTTCCTGACGAGTTTTTCGACAAGACGTTTATTCGTCAGCTGATGCTTAGTACAGCGGAAGCGCGGGAGGAAAATGAGAGGGTGGAAGTCCTCCACGAAAACTTCGCGGAATTCCGCCTCGAGGGTAATCGATACTGCGGTGACGGAAATATTTACACATACGGGGTAATGAAGTACATTACGAACCTGAAGAACCAATTGACGATGAACCACGAACGTTTCATGATACGCGACGTGTTTGCACTCTACCCGGGCATCTCTCGCAAAGGAATATAGGCGATTATCAATGGCATCACGAACAATCGACAGTGTGAAGATGAGGTCGAATTTGTCGACAAGAAGGCGTCACGCAGGAGCACAAATTAGGATTCTGTAATCCGTGCGGTTGTAGAAGAGCACCGTGCAGTTTTGGGTCTGGCGAATCCAACAGACAAGATATCAGAGCTGAAAAAAAGATAAGGAAAGATACTATCGCCTCGTCCTGCGCTAAGTTGTGTTTCTGGACCGTGAACTCGAACGCAAAGCGGAGATGAAGCTGAGTGAAGAGACAAATGAAGAGTGGGAGAGACGGAAGGCCTTCCTAATGGGTAAGCGCTTCAACGCGGTTCCATTGTACAATATCAAGTCACATTTTGTGACTATCGGCTCCGGCGTCCTCTACGGCATCATGAAGGAGATCAGTCCTGAGTTCAATGTTAGCAGGGAGGACTTCACCGGCGAAAACCGGAAGACGTACTGGAAGAATATCTTCAATTTCAAACGTCTGAGAGTGAGCGAGCAAAAGTTGTTCACTGGGATGATCGAAACCGATGGAGTAGCCTTGTGTGTACACTATCGGCGGTTGAAGAAAGATCGGTCAGTCCCTCCCTCAGCTGCGCCCGTGACGAAGGATGAAGAAAACAAAGAGGAGGATCCTGCGATGCAGGAGGTGGAGGATAACGACTTTGTCGTTGACGAGGCGAAGCACGAAGAAAAGAAGGAGGCGGGTCCTGCGACGCAAAAAGTGCATGAGGACGACTTTGTCTTTGGCGCTGACCCTGGAAACACGAATTTTATAGCCGTCGCTGTGCCCAAGCGTGCGGAAGATGGTACTGACGGTAACTTACGTCAGAGAGACATGCGTCTGTTGAGGTTCTCGAAAGCGAGATACTACCGAGAATCCGGTATGATGAATGAGAGGAAGAAATTTGAGAAGTGGAATCCAGGAGTTAAGGATCACCTGGAAGCTATGAGCGAGGCTAGTAGCCGCGGAGCGAACTTTAAAGCTTTTCGGGAGTTCATGGAAGTTCGCGTTGCTCATTGGGATGCGCTGTGGAAGGAGTATTCGAAGCCCATGTAGGCTCGTCTGCGACTGAACATGTATTGTGGGAGGAAGCGTGCATTCGCGAATTTTTTCAACGAGTTGAGCGCCTTGAAGGAGGATGACAGTCAGAGGCTCGTAGTGGCATTCGGAGCAGGACGATGGGCGCCCAAGAAAGGCACTATGCCAGCTCCAGCGAAAAGACCCTACAAAGAGTATGCACGGTGTTTCGTTACGATACCGATAGATGTGTTCCGAAAATCGTATACACACCATAAACTGGGCTGTACACTTCAGAGGGCCGAGATGGAAAAGTGCCAGCGGAACCCTGAAGAAATAAAAAAGTACGGACCGCTGACGGAGGAGCAAATGGAAAGGAGGGCGAAAGTTCGTGAGCGACTCGCACTAGTGAGTCGGACGGACGGGAAGAAACGCATGGAATTCGTGAACCGAGACTTTAACGCCGCTTTCAGTATACGTAGATGTGCGGTGATGGAAAAGAGACCTCCCGGGCCGACAAAAGGGAATTTTGTGGAACAATCTCTGAAGGTGGAAGTATATGAGAAAAAGTTGGAATCACTGGTAGGTTGCCGGTCGAGAAAAGCTGGAAGGCGTCTGCAGATTAGTTGAGAGGTCTTGTCCAGGGCGGGTCACTCGCCACTGCTGTGCACTGCCGGCGACTGCTTTTGTCTTTTGAAAGGCGTTTTGCGGTGTGATGGCGACAAAGAGTTTTGGTGTATCTGGGACCAAGCTATTGATGGGTTTCGTGCAGCTGCACCGGGGTGCTGGGCAGTTGGAAACAGCTTGGGGTCGTTTCCGCAATTTTTCAGCTGCTTGCAGTCGCCAGCAGCACATTGAGCATCATCACGGAACTTTTTCGCCCCGGGCGAGAGGCCTTCGTCTTTATAGCGCTATTTCCTCGCAGACCCCTTCAGGGAACTCACACCCGGACTTTCAACCGCAGCGGAAGCAACAGCCGTCAGACGCTGACTGGGCGGACGTCATGGAGCGCATCGAGCGGGACGTCATGTCGAGCAAAGTTGTTTTATATATGAAGGGGGAACCCGAGGCCCCACTTTGTGGCTTCAGCTACAAAGCTGTGAGCATCCTGAAAGCCATGGGGGTTCCGTTCCAGTCGTATAATGTGCTAGCGGACCCGCTTCTACGGGAGGCGATCAAAAAGTACAGCCAATGGCCCACCATACCGCAATTATTTGTCGATGGCGAATTCATTGGAGGGAGCGATATTATGGAGAGTATGTACCGCAGTGGAGAGCTGAAACAAATTCTGGGTGTCTACGGAAAAGCTACCTAGTATCTAGCTCTTCGCCTACCAAGGGCTGGGTGCCCCAGGCATGATTCCTTCGGACGAGACGTGTGGATGATGGGAATGGTTGTAGTGATGTGGTTATGGATCCTTCTTTGGCCTAAAGCGAAGATGTAAGTCGGTTCAACCTCTGTCTTGGAACGAAATTTACGAACTGCTCCAGAACTAATTGGCGTGCATCAGCATTTGCAGAGACGGTCCTGCTGGACAGATCCTGGTAGCCGCGAGGGAGGTTCAGCCAAACCAGGCCATCTCGGGAGAAAAATTTTCCTCTGGGCACAACAACCAGAGATGCTCACAGGGCATGCGCAGTCTCCTCGTGCACCCTCCATATTGCCTCTCCAATCAGGTTCGCACAGCTAACAACGCGGAGCTGTGGAAACTGTTTCTCTGGCGGCACCGGTACAGTATCTGTGACTATCACCTCTTCGAAAAGGCCTGAAGACACGCGTTTGAGCGCCACCTCGCTGAACACGGCATGTGTGGCGAGCGTCAAGACCTTGGCAGCACCACTCGACCTCAAAAGCTGTCCCGCAGAGTAGACGGTTGCAGCAGTATCGATCATGTCATCCACCACAATTGCTACCTTACCCGCGACATCGCCAACAAGATTCATGACTTCATGCTTTGTTCTGCTGTCGCGACGTTTATCCACGATCGCCAAAGGAGCATCGCCAAGTGCTTTTGCGTACGCTCTGGCGCGGGCAACTCCACCTATGTCTGGTGAAACAATGATGATATTTCCAAGATTTTCGAGGCATGTTTGTACATAGTCAACCAAAACAGGTGACGCATAAATGTGTTCCACGGGAATGTCAAAAAAGCCGCATGATTGCGGCGAATGAATGTCTACGAGAATCACACGGTCCGCGCCGCTTTCACAGATCAAATTCGCTACAAGTTTGGATGTGAGTGCCTCCCGGCGCTTCGAATCCAGATCAAAGATCCGATCAGCTCGAGCATACGCGGAATACGGGATGACCGCAATGATTTGAAACGCATGGGCTCGACGACACGCATCTATCATAAGCAAGAGCTCGATGAGGTTCTCATTGACCGGCTGGCACGTCGACTGCAGGATGAAGACGTTGCAACCCCGCACGCTTTGGACGAGGCGCACGTATTTTTCCCCGTCGGCGAAATTTTTACAAATTAGCTCATCAGGCCCCTCTTTGCCAAGATATCGCGCCACACCAAAAGCTAACTCTTTATTCGAACTGCCGGCAAAAAGTTTCAGTTTCGCCGGTGCAAAGAAGACTCCTCCAGAGGGCGCCAACGCTGGGGGCTCTGCAGACTGCAGGCACCACACTGCAGTGTTCCCTCGCTTCGAACAACAGGTGGCTCGGTTGGTCCGCTTGGCGGACAGCCTGCTGCGTCCATCTGCGACTGCAGCGGTAGAGCACGTGAATAAAACTTTCGAAGACGGCCTTTGGAGAAACATAAAACGCTCGCCGGCCTCGTTGTTCAGAGCGCCATTTCTCTGGCTGCAACCCGGACGAAATCCTAATACCAAAACAATAGCAACGCTCTCAGAGTATCTTTCGCGATATCGGATAAAAGCACCACAACCCTTGTAGAAACGAGTGCAGTCCACGCCTGCACAGGTACAGTCACAAGCACCGGCACCAGTCTGCAAACACGTCAACGCGACCGTCAGCGGCAGACGGAGCTGGTGCACCGCACGAGAAGCTGTGCAGCAAAATCGTCGCCGCGATGTCGATTCAGATGCGTTCTGCAAAGCGATCGTATGGCGCATGAGCCGCGGAGATGCCATACATGTGTCCAGTAAAAGGGTATTCTGATCCATTTCCTCTATTCCTGGATTTCTCATTGTTTTCCGAACTTTTGCAAATGTATAGACTGCACATTCGACGTGTAGCAGTACTGGTCTTCCTAGGATCCATGCGTAGTTCTAGGATTCTCGGTTGTGTCTTCCTGGTCGCTCTTCTGACTCTCGCAGAAGGGCATTCATTCTTCCACTCTCGTAAAAAGCATTCGCGACGCCCTCGAGAAAAGCTTAGCAAAATAAGCTGTACCATACTTCATCCCACAATCAGAGCCTCAACGCTTCTCAGCTCCGTACTCGTAGCGTGCTCAATGCACGCGTTCTTCCAATTTTCGATCTATCAGTCGCGAAGCAACTCGTGGCGCTGTGATTCGCTCTAGTCGTTTGACGACGGCAAAAAGTCGACTTCGCCTCCCGCCAAGTCCTTCACAAGCTCATGGCGAAAGTTCACTAACCATGTCACGTCGAGTCATCGATTCTATTCGAACCACAAACGTACCTCTCTTTGTTGCCAACGACCAAGCGGCATTCCTCAGCAGCATGACACTTCTGGCGTCGTACGCTCCCGAAGCCTTCTATCGCTTCTGTTTTCGAGGGAGAAGGGTCTGGGCTCGGCCCTGAGCCATCGCCACGATAGCAACCCGTAGAGGGAGTCACAGCTTTGCATGAAGAGAGCGCAGACGGGTCGGAATTTTACGGTTTGATCTCCCGTCTGGATTCTCCTTCCGTTGCTTGGTTCACCACCGACAGCATCGCGTGCCCAGAGTCCGACATCCCATGGAACAGCTTGCGCTTGCTTGCGCTTGCTTGCGCTTGCTTGCGCTTGCTTGCGCTTGCTTGCGCTCGCTTTTGCAGTGGACAGCGTACGCAACGAGGCATCGCGCCGAAGAAGCCCGTGATCGTCGGGTGCGGCATCGAGCGCGGAGACTGAGAACGGCATCTACGGAAACCTCTTACACTCGTCAAGGGCATGTAGCGCGCGTTCAAGTCAGCGTTCATGGTCCGCATGGCGGCCGCCGGCCATGGCGACGTGGATGATATGTTAGAACGCATGTCGACAGCGGAGTGCATCTGTTTCGAATGACGCACCGAGACTGTACGTACAGAAGATGAGAATGGCAAGCGAAGCGTTCATCGGAACTACAGTCTGTGCAGGAAAGGCGTGGACAACGGGCTGAAGCGACGAAATCTTGACTTGTACGGGGACGTCCATATCCTTCGACTGCCGAGAGCGCAGCTGGAGCGACATGAGAGACGGGCGCATCTAAACTCGGAGGTGGGAGAGCAAAAGGAAGCAGCTGCATAAATATCCCGCAAAGGTTGGTGTTGATGACAATATGAAGGGACCCAAATTTTCGCGTATATGCCCAAGTAAGATGAAGCGACCCTTTCCATTTATGACATGGTTGTAATAGATGCCGGTCAGCTTTCTTCAGGATGCATTCCGAGACGGGGAGCTCCGGAAAAATTTTTGAACTTTCCAAATTTTGAAGAGAGCACAAAGCGCGCTCAATCAGACTGGATGGCATGCAGTAGAAAAACTGAGTCGAAAAACATGTATCCTATAAGGAGAATAAATCTTAATCGAACGAAAATCACACGATAATAGCAGATCATGTCAGTCTCGCGAACAGAGCGATGAAAACGAGAATTTACACAAAGCCTCCACAAGGATGCGCGCGAAAGTCTTCCTGCAACGCTGTGCGCACAGCCTACTATGCGAGCCTCAGCTCAATTTTCCGAGACTCAGCGAAGTGCAAGTGCGATTTCCTGATCATCGAGTTGGCTGCCGATCTCTTCCTCGCTAGAAATCACGTTTGCCGACTTGAAGGGACGCAGCGCGTCGCGTACGTGCTGCTCAGATCTGGGTAGACCGTAAACTCGAAAGGGCATCAGGTCATCCAGAGAGAATCGCGGCACTCTTCTGACCTCATCAACAAAAAGTTCGAAGACAAAAGCGAATTCTGGGAGTGTTGTAATCGCTTGCAGCAACTCCAACGGAATCCTTTCCATCAGATTTGGCATCATGTGTATCAGGCGCCCGAGTCTCATGCGACGAACTTGCTCTCTGTAAAAGTCAGAAAAAGAGAGATGAGACGCGTATGCTCCCAATACGTAAAGCACGCCAGTCATGCCCGCGTACACAGGCTCCTCCGAGACCTCGCCGAAACTATGCAGTTCTGGACAGTGACTCGTGTATGCCCTATCCAACTGGTTATGCAGCCAGGAGCTAACTGTTTTCATCCACTGAAGAGCCATCAACAGATTTGCAGCAGCGTTAGAAGCAACGAGTGCACCTGCATTAAGAACTGCCAATGATCGTGAGCTTAACGGGCGCCCAGTGTCGAAGAAAAACGTAAGAAGATGTCGCAGAATAAGCTCTAACGCTGCCGACCCAGAGTGACTCAAAAACACAAAGAGTATGAATGGAACACGGCGACTCGTCGCAACTGGCATCACGTGTGCTTCAAATGCTACATATAGAGCATCTAGAAACGTATCAATCTGTTTTCTAGTTATCTGACTGCAAAACAAGAAAACTTCGTCTAAGCATGTGTCGAGTTTTTTGCTCAAAGACTCGGCAGATAGCTCCGCGATCGCAGGATCCACTAGTGTGGAGCTATCTTGCTCAATACTAGCTTCGGTCCTTTCCGAATCTCCAAGCTCAAACACGGAGAGATCATGATTGCCGTCGTCGCTCAAATGCTTTTCAACAAAAGACTCTGGGCTCGTCACCAGTCCTGTGGGGAAATCAAGTGCAGCCAAATATTCGAGTTCTAAAATCACCAGCCTTCGAAAGAGAAGGGAAAGCATCGCAGAAACACGCGTCTTTGCGTAGCTTAATGAGCAAAGCAGCATTCTTACGTACATGATGAACTGCTTCTCTGGACGGGAGGCATGCGGAAAGTACTTTTCCAGATAAAATAGGTAACACTCTTCCGTTCGGGGTATCAGCGATATCAGGTTGCTAAGGACGTCATGCACAGTACCGCAGCCATCTTCCGACAAGGTTGGAAAACTCTGTACAAGGAAAGAAACCACCGGTTCTAGGTACTGAACGTCTTGCAGTACCAGACTCGTGACGAACCCCCGAAACGCAATTTTATTCGTCGTGGAACGGCAGACACCGGCCGTGAGCAAAGCGGCGATCACGCCGTCCCAGAAACCATTCGTTATTTTTGGTAGCACCCTGATAATGATCTCAAAGAAAAGTTCAAGTTCAGAGTCATCGGCCTTCGCGAGTCTCGCGGGAAGTGCGTCTCGAAGCTCAGCCAGAACAGTTGACTCGCCTAATAACCCAGTACCTTCCGAGCAAGTTTTCTCGTTCAGGCATCGCTCGAGGTTCCTTACGGTTTCTTCTAGGCTAGATTGCGTGTTGGCGGAAGTTTCGACATCGTAGTCGTCTCTTGCCTCTGAGGCCAGTGTTGCAGCACACTCCATACGGCCGCTCGGGCACCGAAAAGCGGGCTTCAACTCCCGGCCAGTCTGTACCAACACATATGCAGCGGCGTCGGGGCGAACATCGGCGGCTTGCATGGCAGCACTGTCCAGTTTGTACAGCTTGAAACCCGATAAAAGTTCGTCACCGAAAGATGCTACAGAGAAGGCGTCGATCTCATTGGCTAATCTGGTATGTTTCTGCTTTCGCTGTCCCGCACTTCCGCACAAGGACACATGGTTTTCGAATGGACTGGGGAATGAATGTTTCCGATGGTACCGTCAGTGGCGAGCGATGTGAAAGAGCGCTTGCTTTGATTTTGGAGCGTAACACTCAGAGCTCTTGACGCGTGCCTGAACTATAGTTGACAAACTGGTATGTGTGCAGTCAAATTATCATTCCAGGTCGAAGCCGTAGCGTTTGATCTGATGCAATTCTTCCAAACGCCCGCAGGTAGGCGATGCGGAGTCTGGCCAGACTTTAAGTCCCTTAAGTGCGGTTAGCAGCAGCAGCAGCGAGTCAGGAAACGATAGAACTGGCGACATCTGGACCTTGCATCGCTACCGCCAGCTTTTCTGTTTGGTGGCATCTCAAACGAGCCCGTTGTTCGTACAAAATGGGTAGGGGGACGTACAGAGCAGCAAATGTCGTCAGGGTGTGTTGCTTCGTTACAGACTCGTTTTCCATGCACCGAAGGAAAACTTCTGCGAGTCGCGCGCTGTCTTCCGACGCTCTGTGAACTCTTTAGTCTTATTCCTTCGGCTTTGCAAAGCTGAATCAAACAAAACTGCATGGAATGCACCCAAGAGGCACTGAAAGCAATCCAAAACGAACCGCAAGCCTGCCGTCAATTCCGGAGATGTATGGTGCCACTCGGTTTCCTCCGTTGCAGGAAATGCGCATTTCCTATGAGGTTCCATTCAGTTTGCCATCGTGTGCAGAGTCAAACGAGCAAAAAAGTTTCGTGACCCTTAGGTAAATTAAAATGCTCCTGTAGGCGCCTCCCATCCTTTTTTGACTAAACGCCTCTTATCGGTTTCAGTTTCTCCACGTTCACTTGGACCTGGAGAAGCTGTCCCACAAAGTTGGTTCGCTTCAGCTCTGCGGGTCTCTTCTTCTGCACCGCAAAGCCCCATATATCAATAGCAGCATTGAGGTCTCGCTCCACGATCCCCAAGCCTTTATTGATGCTGCTTGGACCGACCAGTGCAAGTCGTCCTCGACCTCGTGCCCTCTGTGCCAATTCCTTCTTTATCAGGTCTCCGTGTTTTTCCATCGCCGAAACGCCCCGCTGGCTCTTCTTAAAGTCGACGTTCTGAAACGTACATCCCAGCTTACATTTCCCGTGAATTTTTCATTTCCTCAAATTGAACGCACTTCTTCGCGCCTCTAGGCGACGACCTGCCCGGAGACAGATGGACCTGCGGATGGACGACGATATGTGCCCCGGTGCGTTACATTGCGGTGCACGCTTCAGCGACTCGCCATGTGCAGCGATCATCACGTTTCACGAAAGGAAACACTCCTTCGATGCGGCTCAACCATGGACTGTACGAAGCAATGGAAAGCAGCGCTACCCCGATAGAATCGGCAAAGCCCGGGCGCGACGGGAAATAGTGCATTGGCGTATTGTCCTATATAAAAGGATACGGCCAGGCGTCAGGGAGTGTGTGTCTCGAATGACTCGACGAGGTGGCTGGTGCTCTTGTATGAGCCTTCTGCAACAGCGAAACGGAGACCTCGAAATGAGTCCGCTGCAGCTGGAATAGATGATGATTTCCGAACTCTCCTTGAGTTTGGTGTTAGATATGAAGGGCGCCCTGTATGCGGATGCCCATGTACGATCCGACTGTTTCGCGCGAAGGAGGTCTCGCCGGCTGAGCAACCGAACAGAAGCCCCTACGCCGCATACCGGCGGAGACGTTCCAGGAACTCTGCCGTTGCGATTTATGCGGAAGACGGACATGAATGAAACAGGACTCTTTTTTGCGACTGTGTCGCAATGTCTCCAGGGCCGCACGAACGAGATGTCGACAAACAAAGACGACCGTGGTGGCTGCTATCGTCGCTTTTGGTTTCCGCAGAGTGCCTGTTGGGGCGCTTTTCTACGATTGACCGAAAACAGGCTTTAAGAATATCTGTTTACGCCGCGGAGCGAATGCACCCTAGTCCAGCGTTTCTCAACCATGAGAGTTCTGTGGTATGAGTGACCTGAAGAAAGAATGCAGTACACCTTGCACTGTTCAGAAACGATATATACCCTACAGGCAACTCATCTATGATCTATAGAACGCATTATACAGTGACGTCGAAGACCTTCTGCAAACTTCAGCTGGGATGGAACGAAAGTGCGTTGAAAGAGCATAAAAGGGTATTCTGATCCATGTCCTCTATTCCTGGATTTCTCATTGTTTTCCGAACTTTTGCAAATGTATAGACTGCACATTCGACGTGTAGCAGTACTGGTCTTCCTAGGATCTATGCGTAGTTCTAGGATTCTCGGTTGTGTCTTCCTGGTCGTTCTTCTGACTCTCGCAGAAGGGCATTCATTCTTCCACTCTCGTAAAAAGCATTCGCGACGCCCTCGAGAAAAGCTTAGCAAAATAAGCTGTACCATACTTCATCCCACAATCAGAGCCTCAACGCTTCTCAGCTCCGTACTCGTAGCGTGCTCAATGCACGCGTTCTTCCAATTTTCGATCTATCAGTCGCGAAGCAACTCGTGGCGCTGTGATTCGCTCTAGTCGTTTGACGACGGCAAAAAGTCGACTTCGCCTCCCGCCAAGTCCTTCACAAGCTCATGGCGAAAGTTCACTAACCATGTCACGTCGAGTCATCGATTCTATTCGAACCACAAACGTACCTCTCTTTGTTGCCAACGACCAAGCGGCATTCCTCAGCAGCATGACACTTCTGGCGTCGTACGCTCCCGAAGCCTTCTATCGCTTCTGTTTTCGAGGGAGAAGGGTCTGGGCTCGGCCCTGAGCCATCGCCACGATAGCAACCCGTAGAGGGAGTCACAGCTTTGCATGAAGAGAGCGCAGACGGGTCGGAATTTTACGGTTTGATCTCCCGTCTGGATTCTCCTTCCGTTGCTTGGTTCACCACCGACAGCATCGCGTGCCCAGAGTCCGACATCCCATGGAACAGCTTGCGCTTGCTTGCGCTTGCTTGCGCTTGCTTGCGCTTGCTTGCGCTTGCTTGCGCTCGCTTTTGCAGTGGACAGCGTACGCAACGAGGCATCGCGCCGAAGAAGCCCGTGATCGTCGGGTGCGGCATCGAGCGCGGAGACTGAGAACGGCATCTACGGAAACCTCTTACACTCGTCAAGGGCATGTAGCGCGCGTTCAAGTCAGCGTTCATGGTCCGCATGGCGGCCGCCGGCCATGGCGACGTGGATGATATGTTAGAACGCATGTCGACAGCGGAGTGCATCTGTTTCGAATGACGCACCGAGACTGTACGTACAGAAGATGAGAATGGCAAGCGAAGCGTTCATCGGAACTACAGTCTGTGCAGGAAAGGCGTGGACAACGGGCTGAAGCGACGAAATCTTGACTTGTACGGGGACGTCCATATCCTTCGACTGCCGAGAGCGCAGCTGGAGCGACATGAGAGACGGGCGCATCTAAACTCGGAGGTGGGAGAGCAAAAGGAAGCAGCTGCATAAATATCCCGCAAAGGTTGGTGTTGATGACAATATGAAGGGAATCAAAAGTCAGCGTGCACTTGCTCAACAGGCGACCTCTTACAGTTTATTCTGAAACGGGTGCGAAACATCGTGTTCCTAATTGAGTCTATCCATCGCGCTCCCTGGCGTGCTCAGATAAAATATGGTCAGGGCGAGCCATCTCGATAGTTGCGTGCAAGTTGATCAATGGTGAGCGGAGTCCCTCGCCATGCCATATGATGCATTCGCCCTGTCAGAAGGTGTACCTTGCCGCCGTAAAACTGTCAAAAACTAGAGAAGATGCCTCTACAGAGGTCTACACAGCAGACCCTTTGTTGATTCCCTCTGAAGGGCAAATTCAACATTCTTCCGTCAGGCAACCAATTGCGGCATTGGTTTCAGAAAGAGAAGTTCGGGTCCGACCGAAACCTCTGGTCAGGCTGAAAGCTAAACGCAAGTTCGATGAGTCGCTCTCGTTCCATGCCGTCAAGCACCACGTGGTCGGGAAGCGTGCAGCTGAGCTCCTTCCGCACTTCAAGTGCTAGCCAGTAGGAACTGCATGTTCGCCAGTTTGAGCGTGAACGCTTCCACCCTCGTCTTCAATTATAAGCGTTTCGCTCGCAGACCTGCTCGCACCTGGCATTTTACCCGTTGCGTCCCAATGGCATTTCTTAGGCTTTTCCAGTAGATCTCATGAAGAGCGATAGTGGAGTCCGCAAACAACTACGTGATCAAGCTCGATCGTGCTCACGAAATCCGTGGGAAGATTCACGTCCAAAAGAACGTGCTTCGTAAGGAATTGGCTTAGCAGAGAGCACGTGCAAACGCAATGGTGCGCAACTTCTCGGAATGAAAACACCCGTAGCCGTTATCCGCCTCCTCTGAGAGTTCGCAGCACTGGATCAGAAACTAATAAGAAACTGACGTTGTCCGCGAAAGCATTCTCCTGAAAGCAGATCGTAACGAGGTCGTGTCTCAAGAGAAACTTCCTTGGGTTTCTGTTTCCATCCGCCAGATCTGTTTGCGAGACGAACTCGGCTGCCTCCATACCAGAAGAAACGGCAGCGCCAAATGCACGAACACGTCCTCGGTTCATCGCTCGCCTTGACTCATCTCCATTTCTGGAAACACTTTCCACATAATACGAACCCGGTGTAACACGCGCTACGTATTGGTGCATTTTGGTAGAAGCGGGCGGCAACGGTTTTCCGCATAAACTTTCCCAGAAAAATCGGTGCAGATTTTCAAGCAGGAACTGATGCATGTCGCAATCGGAGGAACTATGTGCGATCTGGATTATGCAGTCTCTGCTAGGAAAAGGATATAACATGCGTTGTGTCCTCTAGGATATTCCAGGCAGTCTGTAAAGCCGAGGAGACTACTGAACGCCTGTCCACCGGGCCCATTGAATCCAGTGAACACCGCCTATATATGTATTCGCGAATCGCAGCAAAAACGATATCGTCGTGAAGACAATCGCAGGAGCGCCAGCTAAAAGCGGCTCCAGCATACGAGCCTCCACAGCGCTCACGGCCTGGTATCTGAGGTTGCTCGAGAGTCCCATAAAAGCCCCCCAAGATATCGAATTGGCCAAGACAGGGGCAAGCTTCACCGAGCTCGATGCTGATTGAGGACCGAGACACCTTCGCGAGTACACGAGCAGTTTCGTAAGTGAGTGACCAACAACGGACGCACAGAATCCTACAGCACCAAACTGCAATCCTTTGAGAAGCAAACAAGCCGAACGTTGACCAAGGGTATACTGCATGCCCGGTTGCAGAGCAAACTTGGGTAGCCGCTCTAGATGCCCAAGCAACGAAGTGAAAGCAGAGTTTGTCGCGGGCATTCGATATGCATTCATCGTTGGTGAGAGCAACCAGACAAGGGCAAAGTCACCTACAAGTTCAAGCATGATATCCGATAGGTAGAAGTCAAACTCGGACCAAAAATTCCGGCCCCGCTGTTTAACCTCCGCTGCACTTTTGGAAAAGAAGCCGATGACTAGCTCCACCGCCATGACCGACATAAAACGAGGATTTGCAACAAGACGACTTCGAAGACCAGGCCACCTACTGGCCAGCGCACCGATTAGAGGGATTTTCTCGATAATGAGGAGGCGTTTCAGATCCTTCACAGCGAGACTGCCCTCACCGACTTTGCGCTGGAACTCCTCAGGAAGGGAAGAAACTCCGCGTTCCTCTCTCCTTAGCAAAGCTTCAATTTCAGGGTCGAGGGCCCTGTCCTCTTCATTATCGTCATTATCACCACCGTACTTCCTCGAACGTGTCCCATCGCCCGAACCGCCGCCGGGTGCCACTGCGCCGTACTCGTAGCTTGGGCTAACTTGGAACCTGGGCTGTTTAGCGTCCGCTCGTACACGACGTCTTCCTTCGACGAGGTGGTAAAATAGCTCGTTCCTAACTGGATGCGCAGATCCATCCTCCGCCAGTTGAAGTCCATTGAGCGTAATGGGCCTTCGATCCAGGCAGCTTGCTCGTGTCCTCTGCAAAGCACGCAGTTCGACACCACACGTGTGGCTGCGTTTCGTCGGAGTCGAAAAAGTAGCGATCTTTCTGCAGCTTAAACGTAAACTAGCTTCGGGCCAACGAATCAGGAAGCATGGTAGATCCACCTTCGATGAACGTTTCAGCATTTTGCTACGCCGGCGAGGGATCGACACACAAAAAATACAAACCTTGGCCACTGAACAACACCGGATCTGTTGTCCAAAACGTATTCAGTTCGAATGGAGCCTTGTACTGTTCGCTGCGCTCCTGCCTTTCGATTTTTATTCCGAATTTCTGTGCCGCGTCGGCATTCGACGCCCAGCAACAAAAGCTTACAGGCTCATACTTAGTTTTAGGAGTCTTCTTAGAGTTTGCAGAGAGATTCCGTCGACTCTTCGATGCCGGGATTCGTCACTTCATCTGAAACAAAATTATTCGCGACGCCTTTGAGCAAATGCTCAAAAATACCCGTTATCACAATCCATTCCATTCGGACAGGCCTTCAGTCTTCTCCCGTCCTTCCATGTAACATGTTCAAATCCTGCGTACTTCAATTTTTCCATCTTTCCGTTTCAAGGCAATGCTTGGGCACAGCAATGCACGCCGCTGGATTCACAGAGAAAGAAATTTGACGTCGTCCATTGACGATTTCTACATACGCTTAATCCAAAAGCTCAATGACTTTCTCACGTCTAACAATCGATCTAGTTCGAAATAAAACCCCCCTTTCTCCGTCAATGTCGACGACATGGTATTCGGCTCCAGCATGATTCCTTTCATGGCATATGTTACCAGAATCTCCAGGCTCCTTTGTCCGCATGGAAAACGTCCTAGTTCCTGGCCAGAATCATCACAGCAATAGCTTCCTGTACAAATTCCGTCATCACTTTGCGCAAAGGAAGCGTAGACGGAATGAAAATAATCGACTTGTTCTCTAGACCGTATTCGTGTATGGTATGTTTTTCGTTAGGGGCAGCATCGCGTTCTACAAAATGCTAAATCGGACGGGACAGTGCGCTTGCGCGGTCAGTTCACAGAGTAATCGCCGAGGAGATCCTCGAGAAGTAGCCCCTGATTGCACAGTACTGTATCGGGCGCAGAGACGGAGGACGATATCGGGGAAAGCCATTAGTACCTGTCATGGGCGTGCAATGAGCGACGGAACAAGCGTTCACGCGACGCAGGGTCGTACTCAGAAGGCAGAGGAGGTGTAGTGAATTTATGGGACCACTTACCACAGCCAAGTGGTATCATTATCAAGGAATAAGCTAGCCTGCATGCAGAGAAGACGAATATGGCAAGGGAAGGCTGGATGGCAACCTCCGTCATGGAATGGTATGCCTTGGCAACAGCGAGAGGCGCCAAAATAGGTTCTTGAACGCCGTCGTCAACAATCCTCGCTGGCCTATATCGAATCTGGAGGCAAAGTAAAGACCAGTACATTTAAAGGCCGACTTCGGCTCGTTGATTACCGAAGAAGACGCATAAAAAGCCATCAAAGGCTTCTGCAGATGACAGTGGGAAGCGACCAAAACTTGAGATTTTGTACACCTGGCTTGTAGTCTTTCATCTCAACTTTGTTTCGCCCTTGCTGGAATGTATTGCGGTATATCGAAATCACTATGCTGTGTGCCGCATAGATTATAGATGAGTTGCCTGTAGGGTATATATCGTTTCTGAACAGTGCAAGGTGTACTGCATTCTCTCTTCAGGTCACTCATACCACAGAACTCTCATGGTTGAGAAACGCTGGACTAGGGTGCATTCGCTCCGCGGCGTAAACAGGTATTCTTAAAGCCTGTTTTCGGTCAATCGTAGAAAAGCGCCCCAACAGGCACTCTGCGGAAAGCAAAAGCGACGATAGCAGCCACCACGGTCGTCTTTGTTTGTCGACATCTCGTTCGTGCGGCCCTGGAGACATTGCGACA
>Ga0080006_1274302_pt1 | contig 94976 bp, 97 predicted proteins | sample RS3BMetagenome_FD_69209 | JGI IMG/M metagenome (GOLD analysis project Ga0080006, IMG submission 69209) | Ferric oxide microbial mat and aquatic microbial communities from Rainbow Spring, Yellowstone National Park, USA - RS3B (SPADES... ... | reverse complement strand
GCCGGGGTGGTCGAACTGGTGGACGGTGGTGGAGATCTGCTGTCCGCCGACCGGGAATTCCCGTGTCCGTCAGCGTGGATTTCCGTGTCCGCCTACAGGGAGTATGAGCTGTCCGCTCTCAGCTTGTGCAGGCCCTGGTCGTGGAACCAGGTGCGGGTCCACGTGTTCGCCTGGCCCGCCCGTAGGTTGCGGCCACGCTGCTTGATGAGCAAGCGCTTCAGCCGCCACGCTACATAACGATCCATCTCGACGAACTTGTTTGCCGCATTCCCGTTGCGGAAGTAGCCGCCCCATCCCCGGAGGAACAGGTTAAGCCGGTGGATCACCGACTCCAGCTTCATTCCGACCTGGCTTCGGCCGGTCATGGCTTTGATCCTCTGGCGGGCACGCTTCATGGACCGCTGTGACGGCCAGCGGTGGAGGTAGTAGCGGATAACCCGCCTGTCCTCCCAGAGCTTGCCGGACATGCGGGCCCGAAGGTGGCACCCGAGGAAGTCGAAGCCCTCGTTCCCCTCCCGGAGGTCGACCACACGGGTCTTGTCCGGATGGAGACTGAGACCGAGGTCGCCCAGGATGGCGGTCGCCCGCCGCTGGGCTTCTTCGGCTTGTGACCTGGACGTACACAGCACCACGAAGTCATCCGCATAGCGAACGAGCTCCCCGGTGCCGGTATCCGCCCAGGCCTGGTCGAAGGCGTGCAGGTAGATGTTGGCGAGCAGCGGCGAGATCACCCCACCCTGAGGAGTGCCGGAGACCGACTCGGACACCACCCCGTCTGCCAATACACCCGCACGCAGCCACAGCCGAAGCAGTTTGAGCACCCGTCGGTCGCTGACCCGTTGGCCGACCAGGGACAGCAACCTGTCGTGGTCGATCTCTCCGAAGAAGTTCCGGATGTCGGCCTCGAAGACGAACTGTCGTCCTCTCGGGAACGCCACCCGGATGACTTCCAAGGCGTCGATGGCCGAGCGCTTCGGGCGGAACCCGAAGCTGTAGGGCAGGAAGTCGGCCTCGAAGATAGGTTCGAGGACGAGCTTCGTCGCCTGCTGGACCACCCGGTCCTTGACCGTCGGGATACCCAATGGCCGCAACGTGCCGTCGGGCTTTGGAATCTCCACCCGGCGTACTGGTGCCGGGTGGTAGTTGCCTGCACGGAGGACGTCCCGGAGTTCGGTGAGCAGGCGCTCAACCCCGTAGTCGTCCTCCACCGCCGCGATGGTCAGATGGTCGACCCCCGCGGCTCCACGATTGGCTCGGACACGCTCCCACGCCTCCCACAGGGTGTCATCCCTGTAGATGCGGTCATACAGGGCATGGAAGCGCCGACCCGGAGACTGCTTGGCCGCAGCCCATAGCCGGTTCTGGAGGCGTCGAACTTTGACCTGGGACGGATATCCCAGGGGGGAGATGGGCTGAGCGGTCCCAGCCATGCCCTTGCTCGTTCCTCTGTTCCCAGCGTGACCGAAGTCGGGGTCCTTCCCTCCCACCGGGTTCATCCCGGCGATCAGCGGTACTACGACCCCGTCGGACTCCCGCTTCCCTCCGTCCAGTTTCACCATTGGCTTATCCAGACGGTCTTTGCTGACGAGGCTGGGAAGACGGGTCTCTCCTGTCCCGAACCAAACCGTACGTACGTGCCGCTCCCCGTACCCCGAGGGGACCCGACCAAGGGCATTCCGGAACGCCAGGTGGTCGGACATGGGCCTTCGCCGTGACATGAGCGGCTCGGCTCCCCCGTTGTGCTTGTGACGAGGCTGCAGGACTCGTGCCGGGTGGCACTACGGCCCGCACGCTTGCTCCCTCCAAAGAGGCTTTTGACACCCCGCTCAGCCCGCCGGATCTCTCCGACGGACCGGGGTCTGCTACTGGGCTCTCCGGCGATTACCCAGACGGGACTTGCACCCGCAGGCTTGGTCCAGTTTTCAGGACGCAACATGGGCGCAGACTACCGAGGCGCCGGAGCCCGGCCACCGCTGGCAGACTGACCCCGGGACACCCGAGGGTCGGGTAACGGGAACATCCTCCCGGCGGTGTCGATCTGGGGACCCCCCATCCGTCGTCCGTGGTGAGAGGCCCGAACGACGGGCCGGTCAACCAAGGAGCAACCCATGAGCGAGTACCTGGTCCTGATCTACGCCGACGAGTCGGCCACCCCCGACCCGGGTGTCGGTGGAACCATCATGAAGGAGCACCTGGTGTTCCAGGAGCGGCATTCCGGCTCGCTCCGGGGCGGCAACGCCCTGTAGTCCGCGTCGACCGCCACCTCGGTGCGCCCCGACCCGACCGGCGGCGCCACTGTCACGGACGGACCCTTCGCCGAGACGAAGGAGGCCCTCGGGGGGTACTACCTGATCGAGGCGGCCGACCTGGACGAGGCGCTGGCCATCGCCCGCGACGTGCCCGCCCCCAACGGCGGGGTCGAGGTGCGCCCGATCCGGGTGTTCGACTGAGTGGAGGACGTGGCCTCCGGCCCCGAGGTGGCGGCGGCCGTCGCCGAGGCCCACCGGCACGAGTGGGCCTTCGTGCTGGCCGCCACCGTGCGGGTCGCCACCGACCTCGACCTGGCCGAGGAGTGCGTCCAGCACGCGTACGCCCAGGCTCTCACCACCTGGGGGCGCACGGGCATCCCCGACCGGCCCGGCGCCTGGCTCACCACCGTGGCCAGGCGCCGGGCCATCGACCTCCATCGCCGGGAGGCGGCCCTCGCCCGGGTCCTCCCGCGGTTGGTGGAGCGCGATGCCGACACCGACGACGGTCCGGCGGCCGGCCCGGCGGGCATCGCCGACGACCGGCTCCGCCTCATCTTCATCTGCTGCCACCCGGCGCTGGCCGTCGAGGCCCAGGTGGCGCTGACCCTCCGCCTGGTGTGCGGGCTGAGCACCGTCGAGGTGGCCCGGTCGTTCCTGGTCGGCGAGGCCACCATGGCGGCCCGGATCACCCGGGCCAAGAAGAAGATCGCCGCCGCCCACATCCCGTTTCGCACCCCGTCGCCGGCCGACCTGCCGGACCGGACGGCCGCCGTCCTCCACGTGGTCCACCTGGTGTACACCACCGGCCACACCGCCCCGGTCGGTGCCGGGCTGGTCCGCCACGACCTCGTGGCGCGGGCCACCGACCTCGCCCGGCTGCTCCGGACCCTGCTGCCCGGTGACCCGGACGTCGCCGGGCTGTTGGCCCTGATCGTCCTGACCGGCGCCCGGGCACCCGGGCGGGTGGCCGACGACGGCCGTCTCGTTCTCCTGGCCGACCAGGACCGCACCCACTGGGACCGCGAGGCCATCACCGAGGGGGTGGCCCTGGTCCGCGAGGCGCTGGCCGGGCGCCCCCCGAGCCGGTTCGCACTGATGGCGGCCATCGCCGCCGTCCATGCCGAGGCACCCACGTGGGACGACACCGACTGGGTCGAGATCCTGTCGCTCTACGACCTCCTGGCCCGGATCTGGCCGTCGCCGGTGGTAGCGCTCAACCGGGCCGTCGCCCTCGGGCTGGCTGACGGCCCGGCCGCCGGCCTGGCAGCTCTCGACGAGCTGGCCGGTGAGCCCCAGCTGGTCGGCTACCCGTACCTGCCGGCCGCCCGGGCCGACTTCCACCGCCGCCTCGGGGACCGCCGATCGGCCCGGACGGCGTACACCGAGGCGCTGGCGCTCACCGCCAACGAGGTCGAGCGCGGGTTCCTCGAGGTCCGGCTCCGCGAGCTCGGGGGGTGACGGGTCCCGATAGGGGCGCAATTCCCCTATACAGACAGGAATTCACCCCGCTACCATGAACTCCGGTTGGCCTGTCACGGCCACCTGAGGGACGTGACAGGAGCGCAGGGAGCTGCGCACATGGTCGAGGGGGGTCTCGAGTCGGTGGCCAGGAAAGCGCTCCGGGGTTCGACGACGGCGGACGGTGACGTGCCCCAGGTCGCCCCCGGCGACGCCGACCTCGGCCCCGACGACCCGTGGGTCCGATACGCGCTCCGCACGGTGCGGGGGGGGCTGCTCACGTCAGCTGTCATCCTCGTGGTCGTCATCCTCTACTTCGCCCTCCCCGGGCACGGGACCGTCAACGTGGCCGCCTGCGCCATCCTGGTGGCGGTGGCGATGGTGATCACCGGTCTCATCGCCCTGCTGCCGTGGCGCGACCTGGTCACCCGCCCGGCCGGGGACTGGGCGGTCTACTGCTGGGCCCTGGTGATGGTGGCGATCCTCGACACCGCCATCGCCTTCACCGGCGGCGCCCGGTCCGAGCTCTTCCTGGTCCTCCTCGTGGTCACCATCTTCCTGGCCGGACCGGCTTATCCCGTGCCCATCGAGGTGGGCCTCACCACAGTGACCATCCTCGGCTACGTCCTCACCCTGGAAGCCACCGGCTGGGGGATCAGCCCGGCGTCGCTGGTGCTGCGGCTGGGCATGCTCATCGCTGCGGCGTTGGCGGTGGGGGTGCTCAACCACGAGCTGGGTCGGGCCCTGCAGCTCCAGACGGAGGAACGGTTGGCCTCCGAGAACCGGGTGGCGCTGTGGAGCCGTATGGCCGCCGTCACCCGCGAGATCGACGCCCCAGACGTCGACCGGGTGCTCCGGGCGGTCGTGGGGGCGCTCGACGCCCTCGGGTTCGAGGCCTCCGACATCTGCGCGCTCGACCCCGGCGGCGACACCTACCGGGTGCTCCACGCCCGGAACCTCCGCGAGGAGTACTTGACGGGCCACCACGACGCCCGGGGCGGCATCGTCGGGATGGTCGTGGAACGACGACAGACCGTGGTGGCCGGCGACTACACGGGTTTGCCCGCCGGGGTGCAGGCGCTGAAGGACAGCGGCCTCACCACGGTCATCGGCGGCCCCGTGTGGGTCGACGGGGAGCTCGGTGCCATCCTCGAGGCCGGGACCCGGAAACCTCGTTCGCTGCAGGCCGAGGAGATCGCCGCCTTCGAGATGCTGGCGGCCCAGGCCGGTCACGCCCTCGAGAACGCCCACCTGATCGAACGCCAGCGGATCGACCGCGACCGCTTCCGGAGCCTGCTGGCGTCGGCGCCGGACGCGGTGGTGGTGGCCGACGCCGAACAGGGCCTCATCGTCGAGGTGAGCAACCAGGCGGAGGCGCTCTTCGGGTACCGGGCGGAGGAGCTGATCGGCCGGTCGGCGGAGATGCTGATGCCGGAGCGCCTCCGGACCGAGCAGATCAGCATGTTCGACCGGTCGCTCTGGGCCCACGGCGACGCGGTGGTCGGCGCCGACCGGTCAGTGTTCGCCCTCCACAAGGACGGTACCGAGATCCCCGTCGAGATCACCTTCAGCTCGCTCGACACCCCCCAGGGCGAGGTGATCTCCGCGGCCATCCGGGACATCACCGAGCGGCGCGAGTTCGAGCGGCGGTTGGCCCATCAGGCCACCCACGACCGGCTGACCGGCCTCCCCAACCGCGAGCTCTACACCCAGCGCCTGGCCCGCTCGCTCCACGGCCGCCTGACCGTCGATCCCCCGGTCACCGTCTGCCTGCTCGACCTCGACCACTTCAAGTACCTGAACGACAGCCGGGGACACCGGGTGGGCGACTCGCTGGTGGTGGCGGTGTCAGAACGGATCGCCGGTCTCCTCGGGGGTGACTTCCTGGCCCGGGTGGGCGGCGACGAGTTCGGGCTGTTGGTGGAGGGGCTCGCCACCATCGAGGAGGCGACGGCCTTCGGCGACCGCCTGCTGGCCGCCTTCGGCCAGCCCTTCGAGGTCGACGACATCGACTGTTACGTGTCGGCCAGCATCGGGGTCGCCTTCGGCCATCCCGCCGACCGTGCGGAGATGGTGATGAGCAACGCCGACGCCGCCGTCAACCGGGCCAAGCACAACGGCCGCAGCCGCGTCGAGTTCTTCGACGAGACGATGACCGTCGAGGCCGCCGACCGGGTGGCCACCGAGTCGCAGCTCCACCTGGCCCTCGACCGCGGAGAGTTCGGGCTGGTCTACCAGCCGGTGGTCGCCCTCGCCGACGACCACCTGGTCGGCATGGAGGCCCTGCTGCGCTGGGAGCACCCGGTCCGCGGGACCGTCCCGCCGGCCCAGTTCATCTCGACGGCCGAGGACACCGGCCTCATCATCCCTATCGGCCGGTGGGTCCTCCACGAGGCGTGCCAGCAGCTGTCGACGTGGCGGAGCCAGTACCCGCGGCGACCCGACTTCTCCATCAGCGTCAACGTCTCGAGCCGCCAGCTCGAGCACGACCACTTCGTCAACGACGTGGCCGACGTCCTGGCCGCCACCGGGATACCCCCCGGCCTCCTGGTGCTGGAGATCACCGAGAGCTTCTTCATTCGCGACTTCCAGGCGGCGGTGCGGCGGCTCCACGCCCTCAAGGAGTTCGGCGTCCGGCTGGCCATCGACGACTTCGGCACCGGGTTCTCGTCGCTCTTCTCGCTGTCGCGGCTGCCCGTCGACATCGTCAAGATCGACAAGGCGTTCATCGACGGGCTGGGCAGCCGGTACGACGCCGTCGTCACGGCGGTGGTCACCCTGGGCGACGCCTTCGGCCTCGACGTGGTGGCCGAGGGCATCGAGGTGGCCCGCCAACGGGACCGACTGGTCGACCTCGGGTGCCGGTTCGCCCAGGGCTACTTCTTCTCGCGGCCCCTCGACGTCTCCGCCGCCGGTCGGTTGTTGCTGCCGGGCCGGACGGACCGCTGGGACCACGAGCGGTCAGAGGACCGCCCCGGCGCACTGGCCTAGGCGCGCCTACCCCCGGGGGGTGATCCCCCAGGATCCGGTCCACCGGCCCCCCGGGCGGATCACCGCCAGGCCGTTGCCGGTGCGGAAGGCGTCGGGTGGGCACGTCATCGGCTCGACGGCCAGTGACTGGCGGCGGACCCCGGGGTCGAGGGTGTCACCGGAGTAGACCATCACGTGGCCGAACCGCTCGTCGGCCCACAGGGTGACCCCGCGGCCCCCGTCCGGCTGGTCGAGGTCGACGCGCCACCGGCCGTCGCCCTGCCGGTGGACGCCGGTGAAGGCGGTGTCGAGCCGGGTCGTACCGAGCAGGCGGCCGCCGGTGAAGTCGAATTCGGTACCGGCCACCGGGGCCTCCCCGGTGGGGAGGCCTCGCTCGTCGGTGATGAGGCGTCGCTCGGCCGGCACGGTCAGCCGGACGGTGTCCACCGACGGCGTGCCTACCGTCAGGTAGGGATGGAAGCCGAGCCCGAACGGGAGGGGACCCGTCCCCAGGTTCTCGGCGTCGGCCACCACGGTGAGCCCGTCGCGCCCGAGGCGGTACTCGACGGTCAGGCCGAGGGTGAAGGGGTAGCCGGGTGTGGGGTGGAGGACGCAGTGCATGGCCACCCGGTTCTGGGCCCGGCCGGCCATGCGCCAGGGGAGCCACCGCACCAGTCCGTGGATGGCGTTGCGGCGCGACGGCTCGTCGAGGGGCGCCTGGGCGGTCTGCCCGTTGAACTCGTACCGGCCGTCGCCCAGACGGTTGGGCCACGGTGCCAGGACCTGGCCCCGTCCGCCCTGGCTCCACGCCTCCGGACCGAAGCCGGCCAGGTACGGCACATCGGACACCGTGAAGGACCGGAGGGTGGCACCCACCTCGGTGACCACCGCCCGCTGGTGGCCGTGGCCGATGACCCACTGGTCGCCGGTGGCGGTGGTGGTCTCGGCGGGGCGCTGGTCGTCGTTGGGGGGGCGAGGGGTCATGGTGGTGGTCCCGGGGGTCGAGGCGCCGTTCGGGAGCCGACGGCGTAGCCCGGTATGGTAGGCCACCGGGCCGACGGTCCCCATTGGGGCCTCCGTCGCCCGCCATCCCCCCGCAACCGTGGACCCCGGGAGCAGGTGCCCGGACCCGGACACCCGAACGGACGACCGATATGCGCATCCTGGTGACCAACGACGACGGCGTGTTCGCGCCGGGCATCGCCGCACTGGCCTGCGGCCTGTCGGAGGCGTTCGGCGACGAGCACGAGCTGGTGGTGGTTGCCCCCCTGGTCGACCACAGCGGGGCGGGTGCCGCCGTGGGGGCGGTCTACGAGCGCGAGTCCATCCCGTTCGAGGCCGTCCAGGTCCACGGGATCGAGCACGTCCCCACCTACGGCATCGAGGGGACCCCGGCCCTGGCCGCCATCCTGGCCTGCATCGGCGGGTTCGGCGAGCGACCCGACCTGATCGTCTCGGGGGTCAATCACGGCACCAACGCCGGCCGGTCGGCGATGCACTCGGGCACCATCGGGGCCGCCCTGACCGGTGCCCAGTTCGGAGTCCGGGGCCTGGCGGTCAGCATCGCTTTCGGCGCCGAGCCGGTCCCGTGGGAGACGCCGGTGGCGCTGGCCTGCGAGCTGGTGCCGCTCCTCCACGACATGGAGCCGTCCACCGTGCTCAACCTGAACACGCCGGCGGTGCCGCTCGACCGCCTGCGGGGGGTCCGCCACGGCCGGCTCGGCACGGTGGGACTGATCCGAGCGGTACGCGGGGACCGCAGCTCGCCCCCCCTGGCCGGCGACATCGACACCACCGGCGGGGCGATCACCCTCACCCTCCGGGGCAGGCGGGGCTCGGACCCCGATGCCGAGCGGGCCGAGCTCGACCCCGGGTCCGACGCCGGGGCCGTCGAGGCCGGCTGGGCCTGCGTCACGCCGCTGGTCGGCGTCCGCGAGGACGTCTCGGATGCCGGAACCGAGCACCTCGCCAAGGCGCTGGCCGCCGCCCAGGCCCGGTTCGGCGCCTGATCCCGCCGGGGCTCAACACGCTGCGTACCCAAAGGATCACCATAAGCGGCTGAATTGCACCTCTGTGATTCACCGGTTACCGTGACCCGACCCGCTCAGGAACGACGGCATCGGACCGCGGTGCGGAGGCCGCCACCGGGTGTGTGGAGCACCCGACCGAACCCCCGATGGGCCAGGATGCTCCCCGTGGCGTCGCGAACCAGCTCAAGCCGTCGTCCAGATGAGCCGATCATCCAGGGACAACCATCGCGCCGTGCGCAACAGGAGCTGCCTCACACCGACCTGACCAGGGTTCCCCCGTCTGCACCTCGTACGGACCTCCTTGCAAGTCCAGAGCCGACCGCCCTCCCCGGCGCCGGTTTGCGAGACGAATGCACCAGAGACGGTCGCCCGCATACCCAAGCCGGCCTCGGAGCCTCTGGCTCCCCTCGCAGAGGAGGCGCACGATATGCGCAAGCACCGCAGTTCCCTGTTCGCCGTCGCGGGTCTGGGCGTCGTCGGGCTCGTCGCCCTGAACCAGCCCTCGGGCGCGTCCACCGGCGGCACCGGACGGACCGCAGCCCTGGTCAGCGACAACCTCGCCACCGACAGCCTCGCCCCCGCCACCGCCCCGTCCGCCTCGTCGGGTACCCAGAACGTGGCTCTCGCCTCGCTGAAGGTCCCCGCCAACGCCCCCGGGCCGTCCGTGGTGGACGTCCCGGGCCCGGCCACCACCACCGGCACCACCACGCCGACCACCACCACCACCACGGTGCCCACACCTGCCACCGTGCCGGTACCGCCACCGGCCACGGTGCCGCCGACGGCCACCACGCCGGCCGGCGGCGTCTGGGCCGAGCTGCGCCAGTGCGAGTCCGGCGGCAACTACCAGGACGACACCGGCAACGGCTACTACGGCGCCTACCAGTTCTCGCTGCAGACCTGGGTGGGAATCGGCTACACCGGCCTGCCCAGCGATGCCGCGCCCGCCGTCCAGGACCAGGCGGCCCAGCGGCTCCAGGCCCGCAGCGGGTGGGGCCAGTGGCCCGCCTGCGCCGCCAAACTCGGCCTCCTCTGAGCCGACCGGGCGGCGGTCAGCGCAGCTGCCCGTCCAGCCAGTCGAAGGTCACCTGGGCCGACAGGCGGAGGTTGTCGACCTGGCAGTGGGTGGAGGCACCGTCCTCCACACGGAACACCCGTGACGTGACCGGGCCGGCGACGCCGTCGACGAACCCCTCGAACTGAGCCAGGGGCTCGGGCCCTTCGCGGTCCCCGACCATGGCCAGCACCGGGCAGGTGATCGCCGCGGTGCGCTCCCCCAGGCGGTAGTCGGCCAGCGCCTGGCGCCAGGCGGCGAAGGAGGGGACGCCGAACCGGCGACAGATCGCCTCGATGCCCCACTGCATCTGCTTGGGCATGAGGTCCTCGGGGACGCCGGCGACGTCCTCGGGCCGGATGTCCCGTGACATCCCGAAGACCTCCGGGCCGACCCAGGCCTCCATGTAGCGCCGGAGGTCGGTGATCGGAGGGTCCACCACCAGCGCCCGCACCCGGCGGTCGGCGGCGGCCCCCCGGGCGGCGAAGTAGGAGCCGAAGCTCTGCCCGACCAACGCCACCCGCGCCGGGTCGACGTCGTCGCGGGCCACGACCGTGTCGAGCACGGCGGCCACCGGCACCTCGTAGTCGGGTCGGAAGGTGAGGGACGGGTCCCGCCGCAGGCAGCCCGGCTGGCCCGGGCCGTCGAAGACCAGGACGTTCCAGCCGCGCTCGGCGCCGGGCATGCCGTAGTGGAAGAAGAGTTCCTCGGCGCTGGAGTCGAACCCGCCCACGCAGACCAAGGTCGGGGCGGGGCCGCCGCCCACCGGCCGGGCCGGATGTACGAGGTAGCCGGGTAGCACCGAGGACCCGTAGGGGGCGTCGACGGCCGTCACCGGGGGGTCGGCCAGGGCGCCGGCCTCGGCGAAGCAGGCCCGGCTCCGCTCCCCCATGGCCTGGGACCGCCGGTCGGCGCCGTCGGCGTAGTACTCGGCGGTGCGGTAGTAGGTGGAGGCACGGCGCAGGTGGTCGCGTCCGCTGACGGTGTGGCCGGCGGCCAGCGACGACCGGGCCGCACCCTCCACCCGGACGGCCAGCTGCTCGAACCCGCGGGCCCAGCTCTGCGGGCTGCCGTCGGTGATCTCGGCGGCCACCGCCAGGCACTCCCCCACCGTGGAGCCCCCGTAGTCGGCGACGCCCATGGCCCGGATCAACTGGTAGTCGAATTCGGCGTCCCGGAATCCCTCGACGCGGATGGCACTTCGGACGATGTCGGAGTCTGCAAAGGACACGACGGCTCACTTCTGCTCGATGCCGGTCGGTGCGGCCGGCGCCCCACGTCTGCCCGGACGGTCATTGTGCCCGATCGCCCGCCTACCCTGTGGCCATGCGGGCGGCAGCGGTCCAGACGACGGCGACCGACGACCGGGACGTCAACCTGGCGGCGGCCGGCACCCTGGTGGAGCAGGCCGCCGGTGCCGGAGCCGAGCTGGTGGTGCTGCCCGAGTACTTCTCGGTGGCCGGCTCGCCCCGACTCCTTCGGGAGCGGGCGGAGCCCCTCGGGGGTCCGACCACCGCCTGGGCGGCGTCCCTGGCCGACCGGCTCGGGATCTGGCTGGTGGCCGGAAGCTTCCCCGAGGCGGCCGGTCCCGGCCGGGTCCACAACACCAGCTGCCTGCTGGGGCCCGACGGTTCGACGGTCGCCGTCTACCGGAAGATCCATCTCTTCGACGTCACGGTGGACGGCGCCGCCTCCCGGGAGTCGGACGCCGTCGCCCCCGGTGACCGGCTGGTGGCGGCCCCACTGCCCGGCACCGTTCCACCGGTCGTGGTGGGACTGTCCATCTGCTACGACCTCCGGTTTCCGGAGGTCTACCGAGGCCTCGCCCTCGGGGGCGCCACCGTGGCCGCGGTCCCGTCCGCCTTCACCGCGGTGACCGGGCCGCCCCACTGGGAGCTGCTGCTGCGGGCCCGGGCCGTCGAGGACGGGCTCTTCGTGATCGGGGCCGGACAGGTGGGTGCCCTCCCGCCGGGGATGCCGGCCTGCCACGGGCACTCGATGATCGTGGACCCGTGGGGGACGGTCGTGGCCGAACGCCGGGACCCGACCCCGGGCATCGTCGTCGCCGACCTCGACGCCGGGCTCCAGGAGCGGGTCCGTCGCCAGGTGCCGGTGCTGGCAAATCGCCGGCCGGAGACCTACCGTGGGCCCTGTGGCAACTGAGTGCGTCGAAATGAACGCAGAACGTAAAAGCAAGGCCGGCCCGGACCGGGCGGGTCGGGACGCCGGCAGTCACGCCGACGGTGCGCCGGTCGCACCGTTCGAAGTGGGGATGTTCGAGTCCCGGGGCGTGCGCCTGTACTACGAGATCCACGGCCACGGTCCGAAGGTGCTGGTGTTCATGCACGGGATTCTCCTCGACGCCAACATGAACCGGCGCCTGGCCACCGACCTGGCCGCCCTGGGGCACCGGGTGATCCTGCTCGACCTGCCCGGCCACGGGCTCTCGGAGAAGCCGCGACGCGCCTCGTACCACCGGATGGACACCTACGCCCGCCACGTGGTGGCCCTCCTCGACCACCTGGGGGTGGACAGGGCGGTGATCGGCGGGGTGTCCCTGGGGGGCAACGTCAGCCTGCTGGTGGCATCCCAGGCGCCCGAACGGGTGCAGGGCCTGGTCATCGAGATGCCGGTGCTCGAGTGGGCGGTGCCGGCCGCAGCCATGACCTTCATCCCGCTGCTGCTGGCGGTCCACTTCGCCCGCCCGATCGTCCGCGTCCAGGCCAACCTCTTCCGGCGGCTGCCACGCACCGGCCACGGGGCGCTGGACAGTGTCATGAACTCGCTCTCCAACGATCCCAAGGAGACCGCCGCGGTGCTCCACGGGATCCTGACCGGGCCGATCGCTCCGACGGTCGACGAACGGACGGAGATGACGGTGCCCACCCTGGTCATCGGCCACCGCTCGGACCAGGTCCACCCCTTCCACGATGCCGAGCAGCTGGCCCGCCGGATGCCCGAGGCCCGTCTGGTGCAGGCCACCTCGATGTTGGAGCTGCGGTTCCACCCCGAGCGCCTGACCGGTGAGATCGCCGAGCTGCTCGACCTGGCCTGGTCCCCGGCGAGCGACGCCCGCCGCAACGCCGGCTGAGCCCGGCGGGCGGCACCCGTCAGGCGACCGCCGAGGTGGTGCCCATGCCGACCATCGGTCGGTTGAGCGGCGTGCCGCCCATCGAGCCGTAGTTGCCGGCGCTGCCGAACCCCTCGAGGGCGCCCCCGGTGCCCAGCACCCAGTAGCCCGAACCATCGGTGGTCGACACCATGCCCAGCACGGGCTGGGCGAGGCCGGTGCCGACCGGGGACCCCAGGAAGGGGGCGTCGAACGAGAAGATGCCGCCGTCGGAGGCCACCATCCGGTAGCCGCCGGTGGCCGGGCCGGTGGCGATGCCCACCACCGGCCGGTTGAGGGGCTGGCCGCCCGGACCGGCCGGCGTCAGTCGTCGAGGTCGGGCCGCCGGGAGCGCTTCTTCTCGGACCGGTGGCGTTTGGCCGTCAGGCGCCGCTCCTTCGCCCCCTTGGAGGGCCGGGTCGGTCGCCGGGGCGTCTCCACCCGCAGGGCGGCGGCCATCCGCTCGCGGAACCGGGTGACCGCCAGCTGGCGGTTGCGCCCCTGGGAGCGCTCGTCGTCCGCCGCCACCCGGACCTCCGGACCCAGCTTCTCGAGCAGGCGGGCCCGTTGGCGGGGCCCGAGCGATGGCGATCCGCTCACATCGAAACGGAGCTCGGCCCGGGTGGCCACCTTGTTGGCGTGCTGGCCCCCCGGCCCACCACTGGCGGTGAACCGGAAGCGCAGCTCCGACATCGGGATGGACAGTGACGAGGTGATCCGGACGCGGTCGCCGCCCGGCTCCGGCTCCGCCTCCGTCACCGGGCCCGCCGGCCGCTTGAGCTCACCCCTCGCACACCTCGAACCGTAGGCCACCGCGGTCCTACACTCTGCGCATGTCCGACCGCACCGACCCGTCCACCCTCGACGGCCAGGTCGCCCTGGTCACCGGCTCGTCGTCGGGCATCGGCGCCGCCACCGCCCGCCTGCTGGCCTCGGCCGGCGCCGTCGTGGTGGTGAACTCGGTGCACTCGGTGGAGGCCGGGCGGGCACTGGCCGACGAGCTGGACGGCGCCACCTACGTGCAGGCCGACGTGGCCGACGAGTCGGAGGCCCGGGCCCTGGTCGACGAGGTGGTGGCCGCCCACGGGCGACTCGACATTCTGGTGAACAACGCCGGCACCACCCAGGTCATCGACCACGGCGACCTCGAGGCCGCCTCGCCCGACGTCTGGCGGCGGATCTTCGACGTCAACGTGATCGGCACCTGGCAGGTGACGGTGGCCGCCGTCCCCCACCTCCGGGCCTCGGGCCGCGGCCAGGTGGTCAACGTCTCCTCCCTGGCCGGCGAACGCCCCACCGGCAGCTCCATCCCCTATGCCTGCTCCAAGGCGGCCATCTCCCACATGACCCGCCTGCTGGCCAACGCCCTCGGGCCCGACATCCGGGTGAACGCGGTGGCGCCGGGCCTGGTCGACACCCCGTGGACCGAGGAGTGGGACACCGTACGGGCCTTCGTCGGTGCCCAGGCCCCCCTGCGGCGGTCCGGACTGCCCGAGGACGTGGCCGAGGTGATCCACGGCCTGGTCCGCTCGCGCTACGTCACCGGCGAGGTCGTGCTGGTCGACGGGGGCCTGGCCCTGCGCTGACCCGGGTCAGACGTCCTGGCCGGTCGGCCGCACGCGGACCTCGTTGACGTCGACGCCGTCGGGCTGGTCGAGCACCCAGAGGATCGCATCGGCCACCTCCTCGGAGGAGAGGGCGACGGCCGGCGGCTCGTCCCAGAACGGGGTCGCCACCCGACCGGGCTGCACCACCGACACCCCGACACCGGTGCCGACCAGCTCGGCCCGGAGGTTCTCCCCGATGGCGTGGACCGCCGCCTTGGTGGCGCCGTAGAGGCTGCCGGGGACGGTCCGGGTCCCGGCCACGCTGCCGATCAGCACCACCCTCCCCCTCGTCGCCAGCAGCGCCGGAAGTGCGGCCTTCACGGTGAGGGCCACCCCGTACACATTGGTCAGGACCACGGCCCGCCACTCCTCCGGGTCGCCGTCGGCGAAGTTCCCCGAGGCGGTGAACCCGGCATTGGCCACCACCGCGTCGAGGCGCCCGAAGGCGGCGACTGCGGAGTCGAGGGCCGCCGAGGTCTCCGTCCAGTCGGCGACGTCGGCCACCCGCCCGTCGAGCCGGTCGGTGTCCCCCACCCTCCCGAGCAGGGACCGCAGGCGCCCGGGGTCCCGTCCGGTCACGAAGACCCGGTGACCCGCCGCCACCGCCCCGGTGGCCAAGGCGCCACCGATCCCACTGCTCCCGCCGGTCACCCATAGCACGCGTTCGCTCATGGCCCCTTCGTACCACCGGGCGACCGGCGCGTAACAGCCACGGAAAATTCCCGACGGGGACCGTAACAGGGAGGAGAAGGACCCTTCTCCCCCGTCGGGGGGCGTGTGACCATGACTCCGATGACCACCGCGCACTCCCCCGAGCGCTCCACCCCCCGCACCGCCGGCCGCCGCCGGCGGGTCAGCGCCGACACGGTGGTGATGGCCGTCGCCCTGGTCGCCCCCGTCGCCGCCGCCGCCCTGATGATCCCGTGCCGCCACCGCCTGAACAACGCCGACAGCGCGCTGGTCCTGGTGGTGGTGATCGTGGCGGTGGCCGCCACCGGCCGCCGGCTGGCCGCCGCGATCGCCGCCCTGTCGGCCGCCCTGTCCTTCGACTTCTTCCTCACCCGCCCCTACGAGTCGTTCCGGATCACCCGGACCGCCGACCTGGTCACCGAGCTGCTGCTGCTGGTGGTGGGGCTGGCCGTGGGCGAGCTGGCCGCCCGGGGTCGCCAGGCCCGCCATCAGGCGGAGATCAGCGGGGACGAGGTCACGCGGCTCCACACCCTCACCGCCATGGTGGCCGCCGGCGAGGAGCCCCACGTGATCGCCATCACCGCCGCCGCCGAGCTGCGCCAGCTCCTGACCCTCCGCGACTGCCGGTTCACCCGGTCCCACCCGGCACCGGTGGCGGCGCGGATCGCCGCCGAGGGCACGCTGGTCGTGGGCCGCGAGATCTGGCCCACCGAGGACCTCGGGCTGCCGACCAAGCAGGTGGACCTTCCGGTCCGGGGCAACGGCGAGGTGCTCGGCCACTTCCTCCTCACCCCCACCCCCGGCCTGGGGGTCCCCGCCCACCGCCTGGTGGTCGCCGTGTCGATGGCCGACCTGCTGGGTGCCGCCCTGGCCACCGACCACGGCGTGCCGTCGTCCAACTGAGCAACGAGATCCCACCGTGCCGCCGACCACCCCCATCGTCCCCGTCCGCCAACCTCGAGGAGACCATCGTGCTTGACGTCATCTTCATCGCCACCCTCATCGCCTTCTTCGCCCTGATGGTCGCCTTCGTGCGCTGGTGCGAGCACATCGTCGGCAAGGAGGACGTCGTGGCGGTCGATCAGACCGACGAAGACGCCGAGACCGGGTCGGAGCCCACCGGCACCGACCCCGAGGACGACACCACATCCACCACCAAGACCCCTGAGGAGGTCCCGTCATGAAGAGCTACGACAATCTGCTCGGCCTGATCATCGGGGTGGTTGTCACCGCCTACCTGATCTACGCGCTCATCGCGCCGGAGAAGCTCTGATGTCCCAGAACGTCCTCGACGTCATCGTCCTCATCGTCCTGTTGGCGATCTCGACCCCGCTCCTGGGTTCGTACATGGCCAAGGTATTCCAGAACAAGAAGGCCCCGGGAGACCGGGTCTTCGGGCCGGTGGAGCGGCTGATCTACCGGGTGACAGGTGTCAATCCCGAGAGCGAGCAGCGGTGGCCGGTTTACGCCATCTCGGTCCTGGCCTTCTCGTTCGTCTCCGTCCTGTTGCTCTACGGGATGCAGGGGCTCCAGGCCCACCTCCCGCTCAACCCGGACCATCTGTCCGCCGTCCCCCAGGCACTGTCGTTCAACACCGCGGTCAGCTTCCTCACCAACACCAACTGGCAGAACTACGCCGGTGAGGACACCATGTCCCAGTTCACCCAGATGGCCGGGTTGGCGGTGCAGAACTTCGTGTCGGCGGCGGTCGGCATCGCCGTGGCCGTCGCCCTCATCCGCGGGCTGACCCGGAAGCGGTCGAACACTCTCGGGAACTTCTGGGCCGACCTCACCCGGATCGTCATCCGCGTCCTCATCCCGATCGCCGCCATCGCCGCCGTCATCCTGATCGCCCAGGGTGCGGAGCAGAACCTGCACGCCACCCACATGCTCACCACGGTGTCCGGACAGTCCCAGGGGATCGCCGGAGGACCGGTGGCCTCACAAGAGGCGATCAAGCAGCTGGGGACCAACGGTGGCGGATACTTCAACGCCAATGCCGGCCATCCCTTCGAGAACCCGACCGGGCTCACCAACATGCTCTTGAACTGGTTGCTCCTCGCCATCCCGTTCGCGCTGGCATGGACCTTCGGGAAGATGGCCAAGGACCGCAAGCAGGGCTACGCCGTTCTCGGCGCCATGGCCGGCCTGTTCGCCATCGGTGCGCTGCTGGTCATGCCGCTCGAGGCGGCCGGCAACGTCCACGTCTCCCAGGCCCACGTCTCCCAGGCGATCACCTCCACCTCGCCGGGCGGCAACATGGAGGGCAACGAAGTGCGCAACGGACCCATCATCAGTGCCCTGTTCAATTCCTCGTCGACCAGCACTTCGACCGGATCGATCAATTCGGCCAATGACAGCTACACGCCGCTCGGGGGAGGGGTGCTCCTCTTCAACATGATGCTCGGCGAAGTCAGCCCGGGCGGTACCGGGTCCGGCCTCTACGGCATGCTCGTCATGGCCATGCTGGCGGTGTTCATCGCAGGGCTGATGGTCGGGCGAACTCCCGAGTACCTGGGCAAAAAGATCCAGGCGAAAGAGATGAAACTGGTGGTGCTCGGCGAGTTCAAGTGGTCAGCGCAACGACGGCCGCATCGTAGCGGTCAGCGGCTGACTCCCACTGGTGGATCCGTCGAGGCATGGTGTTGATCCGGTGACTGATCCGGTCGAGGTCCTGCTGGGAGTAGACGGAGAGGTCGGTGCCCTTGCCGACATAGCGTCGCAGGAGCCCGTTGAAGTTCTCGTTGGTCGGCCGCATCCACGGACTGTGGGGCTCAGCGAAGAACACGTCGATGCCGACGGCATCGGCCAGATCGGGATGTCTGGCCATCTCGGTTCCCTGGTCCCAGGTGAGTGTCCTGCGCAGCTCCTCGGGGATTCGCTCGATCAGCTCGATGCAACAGGCGAGCACGCTGGTGGCGTCGTGTCCTTCGGGGAGGTCGCCGGTCAGGTTGTACCGGCTGGCCCGGTCGATGAGCGTCACGATCGCCGAGCGACCCTTGGCGCCGATGATGAGGTCTCCCTCGAAGTGGCCAACCTCGGTTCGCGCCCAGGCGATCTCGGGTCGGAGGCTGATCAGGTTGAAGACGCCCAGTGGGCTGGCCTTCTTCGGCGACTCACCCGCCCGGCACCGGCGCTTGCGACGACGTCGCTGGCGGTGCAGGCAGTGCGACATCCCTGCGGCCAGTCCTCGGGTGCCGTGGCCGTAGACGGCCTGGTAGATCGACTCAGCGGACACCGTGTCGCCGCTGATGCCGCCGGCTCTGGCCAGTTCGATGGCGATGGTGGTCGGCGAGTCGAGGGCCGCCAACTTCGTCTCGACGTGATCGGCCAGTGCCCGATTCGACTGGAACTTCGTCGCCTTTGGACGACCCCGCTGCTTGAGCGCTCGTTGCCCGGCTGCGACCGCGCAGTAACGGTGTCGTCCACCGTTGCGGCCGACCTCCTGGGACACCGTCGAGGGGGCCCGACCGAGACGTCGGGCGATGTCCGTGAAGGACTCAGCCCCCTCCAGGCCGACACGGATCTCTTCGCGCTCTTCCGCGCTCAGTGCTGCACCTGCCATGCTGGGTCCTCCAACGGTTCGTCGCTCGGGGTAGCCCGGTCATCATGACCGGTCCGTTGCGACGACCGTTGGAACTCACCCACCGTCACTGATCTCCCAGCCCGGGAGGTAGCGGCGGACCAAGGAGTGCATGTTCAACCCGAGGTGCCGCTTCTTCAGCCAGCCGACGATCCGCCAGAAGGCGAAGTGGTCGACGTAGCCGAAGGTGCGTTTGCACACCCCGTGGCGGAAGTAGTTGCACCATCCCCGCAGCACCGGGTTCAACCGGCGCAGCAGGTCAGCGAGTGTTCGGTGCTTCGCTCTGCGAGTCAGCGTCCGCACCTTGTCCTTGATCGAAGCCATCGACTTCTTCGAGGGGTAGGTGTAGATCGCCGTCTTGCCGGTCCGGCCCCGCTGCGGTCGACGCTGGATGCGCCACCCGAGGAAGTCGAACCCCTCATCGATGTGGCAGACCCTCGTCTTCTCTTCCGACAGGCGCAGGCCCATCGGAGCGAGCACCGTTGCCACCTCGTCCCAGAGCGCCTCCGCATCGTCACGGGTGCCGAAGACCATGACCACGAAGTCGTCCGCATAGCGAACGAGCTTCATGACCGGTTCCCCAGCCCGGCGACGCTTGGCGCGAGTCCACGCCGGTCCGAGTGCTTCCCACTTATCGGAGAAGTACTCGTCCAGCACGGAAAGGGCGATGTTGGCCAGCAACGGCGAGAGGATCCCGCCTTGGGGTGTGCCGGTGATCGTCTCGCGGTGGAGACCCTCTTCCGTGAGGATCCCGGCCCGCAAGAACGCCTTCACCCAACCCAGGATGCGCTTGTCCCCGATCCGATCCCGCACACGACCCATGAGGGCGGTGTGGTCGATCTCGTCGAAGCACGCCTTGATGTCCCCCTCGAACACCCACCGATAGTTTCGGTTGGGCAATGCGAGGTTGTGGATCTCGGCGATGGCATCCTGGGCTCGGCGCCTCGGGCGGAAGCCATAGGAACATGGCTTGAAGTCCGCCTCGAAGATCGGCTCGAGCACCAGCTTCAACGAAGCCTGCACGATCCGATCTGCGGTCGTTGGGATCCCGAGTGAACGGATCTTTCCGTTCGCCTTCGGGATCGTCTTCTCCCGCACCCGCTGTGGAGCGAACCGGCCAGCTTTGAGGTCACCTCGCAGCTGGTCCAGCAGCGCCGCAACACCGAAGACGATGGAGCGAGGTGTCACTCCATCGACGCCGGCGGTTCGTGCACCCTTGTTGCCCCGCACCCGTGCCCATGCCACGACGAGGAACGCCGGGTCATAGACGAGGTTGGCGAGGTCATCGAAGCGACGGCCGGGATCAGCCTTCGCCCATTGGTGCAGCTTCGTCTGCATCACGAGTACCCGGTGCTCGGCCTCGATGAGGTCGGGCCACGGATCGCCGACATTCATCAGCGGACTCCTCGGTCAGCGTGGAAGCTGCGAACACGCTGGACCCCTTCGCCATGTGACCGGCTTTCCCGGTCTCGGACTACTACGGGTCCTCCGTCCCTTCCCGGCGGCATCAGCCGACGACGTGCCTTCCCTCCGGCCAGCTGGCAGCTGGCCGGGAAGGGGGCCACCGGGATGGTTCCCACGTTCACTCCCGATCCCATTGACAGGGTCGGCGCCCAGCTATGCCCCTGCAGCATCGTCACGACTACGCCGCAGTCCTTCATCGTGACCTCCTGGTCGGCGACTTCACCCGACCGGGGAGTTCCCCGCACAACATCGTGTGGGTGCGCGCTGCTCTGCGGCCCAGATCCACCAGGTTCGAGCCACTGGGTCTCTTGAGGGGCGTTCAGCCGCTGGTTCCTCACGTACGCCTTTCTGTCTCGCTTGCCGGACCCGGACCATCTGGCAGTGCTGGCCCGTCCCGTCGTTGTCAGGGCTGCTGTCCACCCTCACCCCCGTCTCGGGGATCAGGCTGCCCTCAGCTTCAGCGGCTCGCTGCGACGAACCACCGGCGGTGTCCTTTCATCACCGCAGGGTTCGAGAGCGCCTCGTGGCGCTCGAAGTCCGTCACCCATCGCTCGTTCGGTCGGGTGGCGGTGAAGTCCCGGTGCAGCAGGTCTGGCGCCCGGACGGCGGCCGGGTCGGACTTGGTGGTGAACCGCTTCTTCTCCCGGGTCGCCCCGCAGATCCCCAGCTCACGCATGATGCGGGCGGTCTGCTCTCGGCCGATGTCGATGCCGGCCCGCTTCGACGCCTTCCAGAGCTTGCGCTTGCCGTAGACGGAGAAGTTCTTGATCCAGAGGGTCATCAGCAGCACGCAGAGCTCGGCGTCCCGGACGGCCCTGGCCGACGGCGGCCGGGACTTTCTGGCGTAGTAGGTCTGGGGGGCGATCTGGAGCTGCTCACAGATCGGCTCGACCCCCCATCGACGCCCACCGGTCTCGTTGTCCCGGTGGGCGTCGATGTAGGCGACTACTTCTTCGATCGGCGGTCGAGCTCCGCCCCGAAGAAAGACGCCGCGGACTGGAGGATGTCCACCGATCGCTTGAGTTCGCGGTTCTCCTTGCGAAGCTCGACCAGTTCCTTGTGCTCCTCGGTGGTCAACCCGCCGGTGACACCGGCGTCGATCTCAGCCTGCTTCACCCACTGGCGGAGGGACTCGGTGCCGACCCCCAGCTGACGGGCCACCCGAGAGGCCACTCCATGGTCCGACGGATCCTCCCGCCGGAGGGTCTGGACCATCTTGACGGCCCGCTCCTTCAGCTCAGCGGGATACCGCTTCGGGGCCGGCTGCTTCTTGCTCTCGTCTGCCATGTCTCCATCCTCGTTTCCAAGTAATGGAGTGTCCACGGATCCTGGACCGGTTCGAACGGTGGGGGAGTCGACTGCTGCGCTCCCTACTTCGCAGGCGTTCCCTTCGCGCTCTTCTCGAACTGGGCGGCGGCGGCCTGAGCCTGCACGGCGGTCGTCTCCGCCTGCTGCGCTGCCGAATCCAGCCATGAGATGTAGGCGGCGGCGCTGTTCGTGGCACTGGCGGCCGGCCCCGACCACGCGTCCGTCGCCAGTCCGGTGACCACCGCCTCGTATGACTTCGCCGTCGCCTCCAGCTCGGTGCTCAGCGCGTCCCACGCCTCGGAGGCAGCCAGCATGGGGGCGGAACCTGGTCCGGCGTACTGGCGAGCGCTGTTGATCTCCGGAGGAAGCGCCGCGGCAGCCGACACGATGCGTGTGACGTCCTCCCTGATCTTCCCGATCTGCTGTTGCTCCAGCCTCTTGTCCTTGGTGATCTGCTTCAGCTCCTGCTGCTTGTCCTTGTTGACGGTCGCCGCCGTGGCGGTGGTGCCGTGGGCGCCGGCGGGCGCCGCTCCGGTGACGGCGACGGTACCGAGTACCAGCGCCATCGCCATCGTGCCTCCGATTCGCTTCGAGGATGTTCGTGCTCCCATGTTCGGGTGCCCCCTTCATTCGTCTCCTGTTCACGAAAACCTACCTTCGGCGGCGGACCGCCCCCCGGCGCCGCGACGTCGGCGATGGTGCCATGACAGTGGGCCTCCCGGCGCGGGGAGGCCCACTGTCGGTCTGACACCGGCAGTCGTCCGGGCCGACGATCAGGGGACGAACAGCAGCCCATGCGGTCGGATGGTGGTGACCACCGGCGTGATCACCCCGGTACGGAGATCGAGGCTCCCGAGGTACCCGGGGGCGTTGACCGGCGTGTTGGCATCACCCGGCGTCACCGAGGTGTAGACCGACCCGGGCGAGAAGCGTCCGGTGAGGGCGAAGACCTCGTTGTCGGCGGTATCGGCGGCATAGAGGGTGCCGGTGGCATCCGTCGCCCACGCCGTGTCGTCAACGGACTGCGACAGGCTGAGGACCGACAGCCGGGGGGCCAGACCTGTGGCACCCTCGACGTACACCTGCTTCTGGTCACCCTGGCTGTCCAGCACAACGTCGCCCCCGAAGCGTGGGCTGTCGACGGGGACCACCTCGTTGGAGTCGGGATCGGTCAGCTTCAGCGCCACCGTGCGCCCGGCGCCCGGTGCCTGGAGGTTCGCCACCTGGGCCGGGCTGTTGTCGAAGAAGACCGGTTGGGTGATGGCCGTCGATCCGGCCAGCGTCACCTTGTAGAGCGCCGGTCCGTCGGCGGAGGCGGGCGCCGATGCACTGATCATCAGCTGACCACCGACCACCGAGGTGGAGTCGGTGCCACCCCCGCTGGGCAGCGGGTTCAAGTTGTAGGTGTAGTGGGCGACCTGCTGGCCGGTGGGCGCACCCGGATCGATGGTGAAGAGGCTGGAGTTGCCGTCCTCGTTCACCGTGGCGACCAGTTCGTTCGGGTGCGCACCTGCGCCACCGGACTCGGGGTAGGCAGTCAGCCCATCGAGGTGGCCGGCGAGGGCCCACTGGTTCACGGGCGCCCCGCTGGTGGTGTACTCGGTCACCTCGCTGGTGGTCGCCCCGCCGTTCCCGGGTTGGCCGAGGGGTCCCAGCCCGTTCTGCCATGCCACGTAGATGTCGCTTCCCAATTTGGTGATGTCGTCGGGTTGCGTGAGCGAGCCGGTGCCGCTGGCGAAGACGGTGGCCTGGTCGATCCCCGCCGCCGGGGGAGGCGGCGGCGGAGCGGTCGGTGCGGTGGGGGACGCCAGGGCCGGGACGCTCAGGATCCCCAGCAGTCCTATCGCGAGCCCAGCTCCGACGACGGCACGCTTCCTTCTCTTGGTTCCGAACATGCGTGGCTCCTTTGGTTCGTTGCCGGGCACGCTCCGAAGGTGTGCCGTCGGCAGGTGGCTGGTTGGAACGCTACGGAGCCAAGTTGAACGAGCCGGTTCCGCACCGTTACCTCCGGGCCAACAGTTGGTGACAGCACCGTGGGGAGGAGACCACCCCGGGGGGTCCGGATGTCTTCCCTGTCCGAAGGGGGCCACATCGGGAGACGGACCGGCTTCACCCCCTGCCGTCCGGGCGCTGCCTCGTCCAACGGGCCGTGTAGGCTCTCTGTTGAAGTCAGTTCCCGCCATCTGACTTCGTCCGGCGGGTCCCGGGTTCCGCCACCCGGTCCGCTGCGCAGAGGCTCCCCTCGGGGGGCCTTCTGCGCGCCTGGACACCCTGGACCACGAGGGGCACGCCGGTCAGATCCCGGTCAGCCGCATTTCGAGTGCGACCAGGCCGTGTGCCGCCGGGTGGCCTTCCTCTACGGGAGCGCCGTCCACCATCCGGAACCTCGACCCGGGTTCCCACGCCGCGCTGTACGAACTGTTCGGACCCACCGACATGACGATGATGGGCCACCTGTCGGTGATGGCGCAGGCCGAGGAGGTGCGTGACGTGCGGGGCGCACGGTCCTATCTGACCGAGGAGCAACTCGAGCGACTCGACCGCCCGATGGGATTCCTGTCGGGTGTGCGGAAGCTGGTCTGGCTACCGGAATCGATCCGGCGTACCTAAGACCTCCTGACCACGGCGTTCACCGCCGGCAACTACCCGTGGACGGTGGTCGACGGGTACGGCCACCAGGACGTGTGGAACGGTGCCACGGCGGTCCGGGACGCCTTCCCAGTGGTGCTCGAGCACCTCCGCCGGGTCATTGCCTGAGGGCCGCACCGAGGCCGCAACGAGGCCTGCGCCCCGCCGGGTGACCCGGCTACCCGGCCGCATCCAGCATGGCGCGTGCCCGGGCGGCCTCGGCAGTGAAGCCACCCTGGCGCGCCAGCGTGGCGGCCAACTGCAACGACTCCGTGGCGATGGTGGTCCCCGCTGCCCGCCCGTCCCGCCGCGCCGTCTCGATGAGTGTCCGACAGGCGAAGAACGGCGACTTGGCCCGACGGGCGAAGTCGGCGGCCGTCCGGAGGTGCCGTTCCGCCAGACCCCGTTCGTCGAGGACGACGGCCAGGCCGCCCAGGTAGTGGGCGATGGGCCCTTCGCAGGTGGTACCGAGGTAGCTCACCTGGTCGTCGAAGGGGGCGAGGGCGTCGTACAGGACCGCGGCGGCATCGATGTCCTCGAGGAGGATGGCGGCTTCGGCGAAGGTGACCATGCCGTACGTCCAGAGCAGGTCCTCGGGGAGGTCCCCGAACCCATCGGCGGCGGCGGCCGAGAGCAGCGACCGGGCCTCGTCGGGCCGCCCGGCCTGGCAATAGGCGCGAGCCAGCGCTCCCCGGTAGGCGGGAATGCCAGGGTTGTCGCGCTCTCCCTGCTCGATCAGGTCGATGATCTCCACCAGCCGCCCCTGCTGCCATCGGGCATGGGACAGCTGGGTGGCGTAGTAGTTGAACGCATCGGGCTGACCGATCGCCGTGCCGAGGTCCAGGGCCTCTTCGGCCATCCGCTCCCCGTCGGCGGTCTCGCCCCGGAGCAGCGACCACTTGGCGGAGGTGAACAGCGTCATCCACTGCATCACCGGCTGCCCGAGCCGCTCCGAGATGTCGGCCATGCGGGCGAACTGGCGCTCGCCCTCTTCCACCGCGCCCGACTCCACCAGGGCCCGCATCCGGTTCCCGGTGGCCCAGTACTGCGCGGCGGGGTCGCCGAGCTGCGTGGCCAGATCGAGGGCCACGGCGGTGTCGCGGAGGCGTTCCGCAAGCTCCGTCGGGTACCGCAGCATCTCCGCCACCAGGTTGTAGGTGTCGAGCCGGGTCCGGGCGTCGTCGACCTGGATGGCCGCCTGCTTGGCCCGCCGGACCATGTCCCGTCGGTCGTCCAGCGAGGTCCCGAAGATCGATTCGCTGCCCACCGTGGCCAGCAGCCGGGCGCGCAGCGCCGGGTCGCTCCCCCCGAGGACGGCCAGGCAGTCGTTCAGTGCGTCGATGCGCTCCTTATCGCGCTGCCCGGCGACGCTGTAGTAGCCGCGGGTGTTGGCCAGGGCGGCGGTGGCCATCCGCCGGCCGTCGCCGGCCTCCTTCGCCATCGCCACCGCCTCGAGGAGGATCTCCCGGTAGTCGCCCCCCCCGGACAGCCGAACGGCGATACCCCGCTGGAGGACGGCGTCGCACCGGCGACGCAGGTCGTCCGGGTGGAGCAGCTCGAGGAGGCGCGACACCTCCACGAACCACGACGCCGCTTCGGCGGGCGCCATGGACTCGAGGGCGGCGTACCCGGCCCGTTCGGCATGGACGAGCCCGGCCTCGTCCATGCCGGCGGCGAGGTAGTGGTGGGCCAGGACCGAGGGTGACTCGTCCCCCGCCTCCAGCGTCGCCGCCACCCGGGCGTGCACCTGCCGGCGCCGGGAGTCCCGGATGTCGTCGTAGAGGGTCCTGCGGATGAGCGCGTGCCGGAACCGGTAGATCCCACCCTCGCCGGCGATGATGGCGGCACGTTCGCCGGCCTCCAGCACGTCGAGGAGCAGGTCGACCTCCACGTCCGCCACCGAACCGAGCACGTCGGGCGCGAACTCCTCGCCGATGACGGCGGCCAGTGCCAGGGTCCGTTCCGCCTTGGCCCCCAGACGCCGGATGCGGTGCACGATCACCTCGTGCAGCCTGGTGGGCACGGTGGTGGGTTCGGATCCGGCCGACGCCGTCGTCGGCCCTCTGCCCCCGCCCCCGTCCTCCGTCTCGGACCGCTGGCGGAGGAGCTCGCAGGCGAACAGGGCGTTGCCGGCGGTCTCGCGCTCGACCCTCGAGGACAGCGACGCCACCGCCGCCACGTCCTGATCCCCACCGGTCATCGCCAGGCAGAGGTCGGTGATCTCGTCGAGCGTCAGTCCTTCGAGATCGACGCGGCTCACGCCCCGCTCTCGCCACAGCGACGCCAGCACGTCGACCAGTGGATCGTCGGGGACCAGGTCCGTGGACCGGAACGTGCCGATCACCAGCAACCGTGACGGGTGGTCGGCCACGGAGAGGTGGTGCAGCAGGGCGAGGCTCCCCGTGTCGGACCAGTGGAGATCCTCCAGCACCAGGACGACCAGGCGGTCCCTGCACGCCTCGCCGAGCAGGCCGATAGCCGCCTGGAAGGCGAGGAACCGCTCGGTCTCGAGGTCGGAGACCGTCGGCGCCGGCGTGCCGGGCACCCGCTTCGACAGGGCGGGGACCAGTCGGCCGGCCTCGCCTCCGAACGAGGCGACATGGCGGTGCAGGTCCTCGGAGCGGGCATGCTGCACGAAGGTACCGAGCGCCTCGGCGAACGGTTGGTACGGGTGTCCGATCTCGAGGCACCGCCCGTAGAGCACGCTCGCCCCCGAGGCCCGCGCCTGCCGGGCGAAGGAGCCCACCAACGCCGACTTCCCGATCCCCGGCTCGCCGGAGACCAGCACGATCTGGCGCTCTCCGGCGTCGGCGCGCCCCGCCAGGCGGGCGAGGGCGTCCAGCGGACCCGTCCGCCCCACGAAGGGTGCGCCGCTGGGGGCCAGGGCCGGGACCAAGGGGAGCGGGTCCTGGCTCCCCGTCGCCGCGCCCCAGGGCAGTCGGAGGACGGGGGGATGCCGGTCCCCGATCTCCGAAGGTGGGGGGTGGACCGCTTCGAAGGGGAAGTGTCCGCCCGGGTCCGCCAGGATCTGCACCGCCTGGGTCACCAGGATGTCTCCGGGCTGGGAACGGGCCGCCAGCCCGACGGCCTCCTCGATGGCCTCGCCGACCAACGACGCTCCCTGACCGTGCACCTCCCCGATGGAGATGGCCAGGGCCAGGGGGGGACGGCCGTGCTCGGCGCGGTGCCGTTGCGTGGACACGGAAGCCTCGATGGCCGAGGTGGCGCTCGGAAAGACGATCCGTGCACCGTCGGAGGTCGTGTCGGTCACCCGGCCGCCGAAGGCGGCGATGGCCTCGGCCGCACCCGGGGCGTCGTCGGTGTCGTCGCCGTCCCCCGATACCGCCACGACTGCCACCAGCTCGCGGCGCCGGCGCTCGGTGATCGGCGGGAACGACCCTCCGAGCTGCGGGTCGGGCCACGGTAGATCGGCCCGCTGGAGGAGCATGGCCTCTTCGAGGTCGGCCAGCGCCGGCGAGGGGTCGACGCCGAGCTCGTCACTCAGATAGTTCCGGAGTCGCTGGTAGGCACGGAGTGCCTCGGTCTGACGTCCGGAGCGGTAGAGCGCGGTCATGAGGATCGCCCACCCCCGTTCGCGGAGGGGATGGTCCCGGACGGCGGCCTCGGCGGCCGCCACGATGCCCTCGATCCGACCCATGACGATCTGCGCGGTGAGCAGTGACTCACCTGCCTCGATCCGCAGCTCGTCGAGACGGGCGACCTCCCCGCGGGCCCAGTCGAGCTCGTCGACATCGGCGAGCGCCCGCCCACGCCACAGGGCGAGGGCGGTCTGGAGCTGCCCGACGGCCTGCGCGAACTCCGACCGGCGCATCGATGTCCGGCCGGCGGCCGCGGCAGCTTCGAACTCGGCGGCGTCCAGCTCGCCGGGCTCCACGGCCACCAGGTAGCCCCCGGCCCGATGGAGGATCCGATCGCCGCCCAGGGACTTCCGGAGCAGGCTGACGTGGCTGGCCAGCGTCGAGTGGCTTCCGGGAGTCGGCGCCCCCGCCCACAGATCGAAGGCCAGGGCATCGTCGGGAACCGGACGGTTCGCCTGCAGGAGGAGGCGCAGGAGCAGGGACCGTCGGATGCGACCGGCGACGGTGAGGGGTCCATCCGTTCCGACGACCTCGAGTGGACCCAGGATCCGGAAGTTCACGTGAAGGTCGGGGGATTGTCCACCTTTCGTACCATACTGGAACGAGATTGGATCAGCATTGGAAGATCCGAGCGCATGATCCTCCTGTGGTCCGGCGCCATTTCGGGCGGGAACTGATCCGGGGTCAACCGGGAAGTTCGGACCGCAGAGGGTCCGACGGCCCCTTCCGAGCGGGCGGAGCTCGGAGGGGGCGTCGTGATCCCGCTGCCGGTGACGCCGACGGGCATCGGCGGCGTGGTCTGCGTCCCGGCCCGCAGGGGCCCACCGGTGCGTGTTCTCAGGCCGGCGGTGGCCGGTCGGCACGCTGCCGGCGGTACGCCTCGAACGTCCCGGCGAAGGGACCGTCGCGGTGGATCGCCAGACGCCAGCCGAGCCAGTGGACCGGGTGGCGCACCCACCGGTAGTCGAACTCGGTGCGTGCCTTGGGTCGGAACCACCGCCGGGGTAGCCCGGCCACCCGTGCCTCCACATCGTCGACCACCGGCCGCCGCCGTTCGCCGCCCACCCCGCCGACCTACCCGACCCGGCAGGCGGAGGTGGCGCCCGGGAGCCGGTGCCGGAACCGGGCCACCAGGGGATAGGCGCCCCGACCCACCCAGCTGACCGGCGGGGCGAGGAGCGCCAGGCCGGCGGGGCGTCGCCAACCGTGGCCGGCGGCCAGGGCCCGCCCGATGGCCCGGGCCCCGGCATCGGCCCGCCCATCGGCTCCCACCCACCAGGCCGCCCGTCTGGCCCGCTCCTCGTCGAGGCCGAGCCGCGCCAGCCCGTCGTCGCCGAGCGCCTGCCAAGACACGGCCTGGGCACCGCCCCGCCAGCCCCCGGACGCCCAGGCGGCGGCGGAGGTGCAGAAGGCGCAGTCCCCGTCGAACACCAGGATGGCCGAGCGGTCGGGCTCCACGTCCCCAGGCTAGTGGTGGGGTCGCCCCGGCCCGGACCGGTCAGGTCGGGCGGAGGGTGATCAGCTCCCGGACGTTGTCGTGGAGAATGCGCCGGCGCTCGTCGGGCTCGAAGGCCTTCAGCTCCCGGACATAGTCGCGGGGTACGGGGAGGGCCTCGATGTGCGGCCAGTCGGAACCGAAGAGCACCCGGTCGGCGCCCATGCACGCCACGACGGTGTGGACGTCGTCCTCCCAGAACGGGTTGATCCAGACGTGTGCACGGAAGGTCTCGATGGGGTCCTCGGTCCAGTAGCCCGGCATCTTGTTGGCCGTCGACCGGACCTTCCGGATCAGATCGGGGAGGAACTCGGCACCGTTCTCCACTGAGGCGATCCGGAGGTTGGGGAACCGGTCGAAGTGGCGCTCGAAGATCAGCGTGAGGAGGTACTCCTTGACGGCCTGCTCGATGGCGAACGACTTGATCGAGGGCTTCCAGCCGCCGGAGAAGGTGGCGGCGAACCCGTCGACGGCGTACCCGTTGGACGAACCGCCGCTGTCGCCGGCGTGGACGACCACCGCGATGCCGGCCTCGTTGGCCAGGCCCCAGAAGGGGTCGAACATCGGGTCGAAGGGGTTCTTGCGACCCTCGGTGGTGGTCGGGGCAGCCGGGCGCATCACCACGGTCCGGGCTCCGGCGTCGAGGGCCCACCGCAGCTCCTCGACGGCCCAGGTCGGGTCGGCCAGCGTCAGGTACGGGGCCGCGAAGATCCGGTCCCGGTAGCTGAGGGGCCAGTCCTCGGCCAGCCAACGGTTGAAGGCCCGGAAGAGGTGGCAGACCGCTCCGGGGTCGTGGGCCAGGGGCTCCTCGTAGATCATCCCCAGGGTGGGGAAGAGGAGACAGCCGGCCAGGCCCTGCTCGTCGAGGGTCGCCAGCCGGGCGGCCGGATCGCGGTAGGCGGCGCGGACCGGCTCCCGGCCGCGCAGGAACTCCATCGGGTTCCGCCCCTCGGGATTGCCGCGGAAGTACTCGTACATGGCCCCCGGCAGGGCCACCGGGTCGAAGGTGGGGTTGGTGACGGCCCGGGACACCCGCCCACCGAGGACGTGGTAGCGCCGCCCGCCGATCTCGCATCACTCGATCACCCTCGGTCCGAGCGCCGGGTCGAGGTGCCGGGTGAAGGCGTCGAGGGCCTCGTAGTAGTGGTTGTCCCCGTCGAACACCGGGTGCCCGAGGTCGTCGAAGTCGTGCATGGACCAGCTCCTTCCCGGCTCCTGGACGAGAACCGGTTCCATTCTTCCACGCCGCCACGGACCCGCCCCTCCGGGCCGTCACCGCACGGCTGGCATAGGGTCACGCCCATGACCATCTACCGCCTGGGCGACCGCGTGCCCACCATCCACCCCGAGGCCTTCGTCCATCCCGACGCCGTGGTGATCGGCGACGTGACCGTCGGTCCGGAGTCGACGGTGTGGGCCTGTACCGTGCTGCGGGGCGACTTCGGCACCATCACCGTCGGCGCCCGCTCCTCCATTCAGGACGGGACGGTGATCCACGCCGGACCGGGCTTCCCGACGACCGTCGGCGACGGCTGCGTGGTCGGGCACCTGGCCCACCTCGAGGGCTGCACCATGCTCGACGACTCCCTGGTGGGTTCGGGCTCGGTGGTTCTCCACCATGCGGTGGTCGAGCAAGGTGCCACCGTGGGGGCCAACGCGGTGGTCCCCAACCGGATGGTGGTCCCCGGCGGCGCGCTGGCGGTGGGCGTCCCCGCCCAGATCCGGCCGGGCCGGTCGAGCCTGGAGCTCATCCGGCTGTCGGCATCGGAGTACGTGTCGAACGGACGCCGCTACCGGGAGGAGCTCGCCGCCATCGGTTGAGCCGGCGGGACGACCGGCCGCCGCCACCGATTCCCCAGGGGCCGGTTCCGGCGGCTTCCCTAGGGGCCGGCTCCGGCGGTCTTGACGATGGAGCCGTCGGCCCGCAGCACGTACCAGCGGCCGCCGAGGTTGGTGAGCGCCTGCCCGGTCGCCTGGCCCGGGTGGGTGTCCTGCGGCCAGGTGTACAGGGGCCACCCGTCGTAGGTGAGCTGGGTGGTGCCGTCGGCCCGGGGGGCGGTGCCGAGCAGGCCGGCCACCACGCCCCGGCCGGCGATGGGGGCGGCGGTCCCCGGGGTCAGGGTCAGCGGGGGCCAGCCCACCGCGCACAGGTCCACGCAGGTCGACGGCCGGCCCCGGTGGTCGGCCTCGAACATGTAGACGGTGAGGCCCCGTCCGTCGACCAGCACGTTGCCCAGGCCGGCGACCGGACCGACGGTGATCTCGTCGGAGGGCCCACTGAGCAGCTTGGGGGCCGAGGTATTGACGTAGGGATCGTGCACCGCCGAGCCGGGCGCGCTGGTGCAGGCCGTCGCGGCCAGGCCGACCACGATGGCGGCCGCCACCACCGCCCACCGGTGGGGGAGGGGGGCACCCCGTCCCCTCGATCCGTTCACGACGGTGCGCCCCCTGCGGGCGGGGCGAGGAACGACTCGAGCGGCGCGGAGGGGTAGGGCCCGACCCCAGGGCGCCATCCGGCGGCCAGCTTCCGGTCGGCCACGCCGCCCTCCGCCCAGATGTGGCAGGTGTCCCGGGCCCAGGGGCTGGCGGTGCCGGTGATGAGATCGGGTGCCTCGCCGTCGGCCACCGCCCGGGCCCGGCGCGACGTCACCGCCTGGATGACCACCGGGCCGAGCGACCGGGCCAGGTGCTCGAGATGGGTGCACCCGCGCGGGCCGCCGAACAGCTCCTGGACCCGACGGGTGAAGCCCCGGCCCACCTGCAGGCCGGCCAGGCCGCGGAAGGCGGCCACGATGCCGGGGCACTCCGTGTGGGGGAAGGTGTGCATCGTGGCGTCGGATGCGGTGATGGTCAGCGTGTCGTCGACCGTGACCCGAAGCTCCATGTCGTGGACCCGGGCCACCGCCGGGCCGCCCTCCGCCCAGGGCCGGGAGTCGCGCAGCCGCCCGACGACGGTGAGGCCCCCGGGCTCCTCGAAGGCCTGGTACTCGATGGACCGGATGTGGACGGGGACGCGCCCGTCGTGGTCCCCGTCCGCCGCCGTCATTCCGGGGACGGGAGCTCGACCAGGTCGTAGGACCACAGCTCGCTGTGCACCCCGACCGGTGGCGGCTGGGCCTCCCCGTCCGGGGAGCCGGCCTGCTCCCCACGGTGGCCGTGGGCGAAGGCGGGGGACGAGACCCAGGCGTTGAAGGCGTCCTCGTCCCGCCACCGGGTTACCACCAACCAGGTGGGGCGTTCGTCGTTCGGCTGGAGCAGGTCGAAGCCCTCGAACCCGTCGGCGTCGTCCACCGCCCCGGCCCGCTTGGCGAACCGGCGGGCGAGCTCGTCGCCCGAGCCCTCGCGCACGGTGATGGCATTGATCTTGACGACGGTCATGTTCCGATCATTGCCGCCCCGGGCGTCGGGTCCAAATCGCCCCGGGCGTCGCGCCGTGGCCGGGCGGCCGGCGTCACACCCACGTAACTACGCCGGTGTGGTACCTTCGGCACCAGGTTTCACCGTCAACTTCCGGTTCACGGTCGATCTCTCGTCGAGGTAGAGGAGCACCGATGGTGTCGAAGCGACAGGAGCCCAGGTCGGTCGAGGGTTTCCGCGGCCCGCAGGTCTGCGCCCTGGTGGGCATCACGTACCGCCAGCTCGACTACTGGGCCCGCACCGGGCTGCTCCGACCGTCGATCACCGACGCCCGGGGGAGCGGCACCCAGCGCCGCTACTCCTACGGCGACGTCATCGAGTTGAAGGTGATCAAGCAGCTCCTCGACGCCGGCCTCAAGCTGCAGCAGGCCCGCCAGGCCGTGGAGTGCCTCCGCGGCGACCTCGGGGTGGACCTGGCCTCGGCGCGGCTGGTCCTGGCCGGCTCGCGCTCGGTGCTGGCGCATTCCAACGGCGAGGTGGTCGACCTGCTGGCCGGCGGGCAGGGTGTCTTCAACGTCCTGTCCCTGTCCGGCGTGGTCGAGGAGCTCGATGCCGCCATCGTGGAGATCGGGACCCGGGGGGACGAGCGGCGGCCGTCGGCCCGGCCGGTCGCCGGGTACCCCGATGTGGCCGAGGCCGCCGAGCGTTGAGACCGGTGGTGGCCGGGGCGGCCGGTGACACCGGCGGCGGGCACCCCCGCTTCGCCCACGAGTCGGAGAGACGCTTCGCCCGCATCCTCGACTTCTACGGCGTGCCCTGGGAGTACGAGCCGGTGGAGTTCATCCTGCAGTGGGACGGGGAGGGGCGGCCGACGGCGGGGTTCCGGCCCGACTTCTGGTTGCCGGAGTCGGGGATCTTCGTGGAGCTCACCACGCTCAACCAGCGGCTGGTCACGAAGAAGAACGGCAAGGTCCGCCGCCTCCACATCCTCTACCCGGACGTGCGGGTGAAGGTCCTCTACCAGCGCGACACCCTCGATCTCCTGGCCCGGTACGGCCTCGGCGGGGACCGCGCCGGGGAACGCCTCACCGCCCGGACCGCGTGAACTGGGCCGGTCACCGCAACGGTATCCTTTCGACGTGAGCGATCCCGTGCCGGACCCTGCCGAGCACCTTCGCCTCACCCCCCTGGTCGAGGCCCACCGACGGCTGGGCGCCAAGCTGGTGGGCTTCGGCGGTTGGGAGATGCCCCTCGCCTACGCCGACGGCACGCTGGCCGAGCACCGTGCCTGCCGCACCCGCTCGGTGGCCTTCGACGTCAGCCACCTCGGCACCGTCCGGGTCAGCGGATCCGACGCCCTCGAACGTCTGCAGGGCGCCCTCACCAACGATCTCCGGCGGATCGGCCCGGGTCGGGCCCAGTACACCCACCTCCTCGACGAGGCCGACGCCTCGGTGGTGGACGACATCATCGTCTGGTGGGTCGACGACGAGGTGTTCGACGTGATGCCGAACGCCTCCAATACCACCAGGGTGGTCGAGGCCATCGGCGGCGAGGACATCACCGCCGGCCGGGCGGTGATCGCCGTCCAGGGGCCCGACGCCCGCGCCCGGCTGGCCACCATCGCCCCCGAGGCGGCGGCCGTGCCCCGGTTCGGCGTGGCCGCCTTCGAGTGGCGGGGGACCCCCTGCCTGGTGGCCGGTACCGGGTACACCGGGGAGGACGGCGTCGAGTGCGCCGTCCCCGCCGAGGTGGCCGAACCCCTGTGGACGGCGGTGCTGGCCACCGGGGTGGCACCGGCCGGCCTCGGCGCCCGGGACACCCTCCGGCTGGAAGCGGGGCTGCCGCTCCACGGCCACGAGCTCGGCCCGGGGATCACGCCCCTCCAGGCCGGCCTCGGCTGGGTGGTGGGCTGGGACAAGCCGGACTTCCGCGGACGGCGGGCGTTGGAGGCGGAGCGCCGGGCCGGGCCGGGGCGCCGGCTGGTGGGGCTCGCCACCGAGGGCCGCCAGCCGCCGAGGGAGGGGGCAGAGGTGGTCGGCGGGGGCCGCCGGGTGGGGACGGTCACCAGCGGCAATTTCTCCCCGATGCTCGGTCACGGTATCGCCCTCGCCCTGCTCGACACCGGCGGCATCGCGGGGCCCGACGACCTGGCCATCGAACAGCGCGGGCGCCTGCTGCCTGCCACCGAGGTGCGGACGCCGTTCGTCCGTTCCGGGGAATTCGCCGCATCCGACTGAGCACCGACCCGACCGAACCCGACCAGCCGAGGACACCCGTGGGCACCTACATACCGCACACCGAGGACGAGGTGGCGAGCATGCTCGCCTTCCTCGGGCTCGACCACATCGACCAGCTCTTCGCCGCCGTGCCGCCGGCGCTGCGGCTCCAACGGGGCCTCGAGCTGGCGGACGGCGCCGGGGAGCCCGACGTGCTGGCCCACCTGGACGCCTACGCGGCGGCCAACCGAGCCCGGACCGACCGCCTGGTCTGCTTCGCCGGCGGCGGCGCCTACGATCACGAGGTCCCGGCGGTGACCAGGGCGCTGGCCGGCCGCTCGGAGTTCGTCACCTCCTACACGCCGTACCAGCCGGAGGTGGCCCAGGGGGTGTTGCAGGCGGTCTTCGAGTACCAGACGATGGTCGCCCGGCTGGCGGGGCTGCCGGTGGCCAACGCCTCGCTCTACGACGGGGCCAGCGCCCTGGTCGAGGCGGTCAACCTGGGGGTGGCGGCGTCGAAGCGCCAGCAGGTGTGGCTGTCACAGGGCATCCACCCCCACTGGCGCCAGGTGGTGGCCACGTGCGCGGTCGGCACCGGCCACCGGCTCCGGACGGTTCCCCTGGTCGACGGCCGGTCCGACTGGCCCGACGACGAGACCGGTCCCGACGGCCCGCCCGGCGTGCTGGTGGTCGGCTACCCGAACTACCTGGGCTGCCTCGAGGACCTCGATGCCGCCCGGGCGGTCTGCGACCGCACCGGGGCGCTCCTGGTGGTCGCCGCCGATCCGGTGGCCGCCGGCGTGCTCGTCTCCCCGGGGGCGCGGGGCGCCGACGTGGTGGTGGGGGAGGGGCAGCCCTTCGGGACCGCCCTCGGGTTCGGCGGCCCCTACCTCGGCCTGTTCGCCTGCGCCCAGGAACACGTGCGCCGGCTCCCCGGCCGGCTGGTGGGGGAGACCGTCGACGTCGACGGCCGGACCGCCTACGTGACCACCCTGCGAGCCCGCGAGCAGGACATCCGCCGCGAGAAGGCCACCTCCAACGTCTGCACCAACCAGACCCTGATGGCGGTGACCGCCGCCGTCCAGCTCGGCTGGTTGGGGACCTCGGGCCTGGCCGAGCTGGCCACCCGGTGTGCGCGGGCGGCCCACTACACCCGGGATGCCCTGGTCGCCCTGGACGGGGTCGAACCCCTGGCCGGCGCCCCGATGCTCCGCGAGTTCGCCATCACCACCCCGGTATCCGCCGACACGGTGATCGAGCGCATGGCCGATGCCGGCTTCCTGGCCGGGATCGCCCTGGGCGACGAGTTCGGGGGCGGCGACCGCGGCCTCCTGGTGGCGGTGACCGAGCGCCGGACCCGTGACGAGATCGACGCCTACGTCGACGCCTTCGCCAAGGCGGTGGCGGCATGACCGCCCCCACCGCCTCCGACGGACCGTCCGCCCCCGGCGGCCGGGCCACCAGCGCCCCGTTGCTGGGCCACGACGCCGAGCCCACCCTCTTCGAGCTCTCCCACCCCGGACGGCGCGCCTGGTCCTTCCGCACCACCGGCATCCCCGAGACCCCCCTGGCCGACATGGTGCCGGCCGGACACCTGCGTCACGAGCCGGTGCCGGTGGCCGAGGTGTCCGAGCGCGACCTGGTGGCCCACTTCACCCGCCTGTCCCACCGCCAGTTCTCGGTGGACCTCGGGGCCTACCCGCTCGGCTCGTGCACCATGAAGTACAACCCCAAGGTCTGCGACGCGGTGGCGGCCCTGCCCGGCCTGGCCGGGGTGCACCCGGCAGCACCCGCCTCCCTCACCCAGGGATGGCTCGGCCTCCTGGTGGAGCTCGAGGAGGCCCTCTGCGAGGTGACCGGCATGGCGGCGGCGACCCTCCAGCCGGCGGCGGGGGCGGCCGGGGAGCTGACCGGGCTGCTGCTCATGCGAGCCTGGCACCAGGCCCAGGGCCGGCCCCGACACAAGGTGATCATCCCCGACTCCGCCCACGGGACCAACCCGGCCTCGGTGACCCTGGGCGGCTACGAGGTGGTGACGGTCCCCAGCGACGCACGCGGCTGCGTCGACATGGAGGCCCTGGCCACCGTGCTCGACGACGACGTCGCCGGCATCATGCTGACCAACCCGAACACGCTCGGGCTCTTCGAAGAGGACATCGCCGCCATCGCCGCCGCCGTCCACGAGGTGGGCGGGCTGCTCTACTACGACGGGGCCAACCTCAACGCCATCCTGGGCCTGGTCCGTCCCGGCGACATGGGCTTCGACATCGTCCACATGAACCTCCACAAGACCTTCGCCACCCCCCACGGCGGGGGAGGGCCGGGGGCCGGGCCGGTGGCCGTCTCCGAGCGGCTGGTCCCCTTCCTCCCCGGGCCCCGTCCGGTTCGGCGTTCGGGCGCGGTCGACGGGCGCCCGGCCTACGGATGGGCCACCTCCGAGCGCTCCATCGGACGGATGCACTCGTGGCACGGCAACGCCCTGGTGCTGGCCCGCGCCCTCGCCTACCTGCTCCTTCACGGGGGGGACGGCCTCCGCCGCGTGGCGGAGATCGCGGTCCTCAACGCCAACTGGATCCGCCAGCGGCTGTCGGGCACCTACGACGTGCCCTTCGACCGACCCTGCATGCACGAGGTGGTCCTCTCCTCCCGGAACCTCAAGCAGGCCCACGGGGTGCGGGCGCTCGACGTGGCCAAGCGGCTGCTGGAGGAGGGCTTCCACAGCCCGACGGTGTACTTCCCGCTGATCGTGGAGGAGGCGTTGATGATCGAGCCGACCGAGACGGAGAGCCCGCAGACGCTCGAGGCACTGGCCACCGCCCTGGAGCTGATCGCCTACGAGGCCACCACCCTCCCCGCCGGCTCCCTGGCGGAGGCGCCCCGGCACACGCCGGTGCGCCGGGTGGACGAGGCCCGGGCCGCCCGGTCCCTGATCCCGACCTTCGACGCCCGACCGTGAAGGGTGGCATCTTCACCACCCGGTTCGTGGACCCCTACCTGAAGGTCCACGCCGCCGTCTACGAACGGACCGACGGCCGGATCGGGAAGCACTCCGGCGGCGTGCCCGCCCTGCTGCTGACCACCACCGGGCGGAAGTCCGGCCTGCAACGCACCCACGGGCTCACCTACTGCCGCGACCGGGGCGACATCGTGGTGGTGGCCTCCAACGGCGGGAGCGACCGGCCGCCGGCCTGGCTGCTGAACCTCCAGACCGAACCCCGGGTCACCGTCCGGGTCGGCCGGCGGGTGACCGCGGCCACCGCCCGGGTGGCCGGCCCCGAGGAGCGGGCCCAGCTCTGGCCGCTGGTGAACCGGTCGAACCGGGGGCTGTCGCGGGTGTTCCACCGCGGGGTCGCCGGTCGCTACGACGTCTATCAGCGCCACACCCAGCGGGAGATCGCCGTGGTGGTCATCACCCCCGACCGCCCCGGGACGCCCGACGCCGGCTGAGGCCTCACCCGGCCGGGATGTCGCGGCCGGCCACCCAACCCACCACCGACAGCGCCTGGGGCACGGTCCAGGTCTGCCCGGCGGCCGCCGGATCGTTGAGGTTCTGCAGGCCCTGGGTATCGAGCATGGAACCGAGCGCCCGGGACACCCGGTGGCCGGGTACGTCCGGGGTGGCAGCGGTGGCGAACCGCTCATGGCCCGAGGGATCGATGACGATGTAGCCGTCGGTGTGGTTCACGTCGTAGGTGAGGGGCTGGTGGGTCCACCAGTCGAGCGCCGGTGGCGACGGCTCGGGGACCACCTGGGCCGAGACGTAGAAGAACGAGTTGACGGCATCGACCTGGGCGGGGGTACCGGTCAGGAGCGTCCACCGGGCGCCGGTGAGGGCGGCGTAGGCGGCCAGCCGGGCGGGTACGTCGCGGGCCGGGTCGATCGAGTACTCCACGATGGCCACCTGCCGGGTCAGGCCGGCCCGGTCGATGGCCTGCTGCATCAGGAGCAGGTTGGCGGTGGTGAGGGGGCAGACCTCCTGGCAGAGGGTCAGCATCGGCACCAGCACCACCGTGCGGCCCCGGAAGGCGGCCAGGGTGGTGGGCGTCCCGTGCTGGTCGATCAGGGGGAGGGCGGGCACCGCCCGGTCCTGGACGATGCCCAGGGAGGGCGCCGGCGCCCCGGGGGCCGCGGCCGGGGACGAGCACGCTGCCAGGGTGGCGGCCAGCAACATGACCAGCACCAGGGCCGCCGACCGTCGCCGGAATGGATGGGGGGCGCGCGGCACGGGGCGCCAGGCTAGGCACCACCGGCCGGTCTGTCAGGTCGCGGGCGCCCGGCCCGGCGCTCAGTCCAGCAGGTCGGGTTGCTCCCGGACGATCCGGTCGAAGAGGGGTTGGAAGCTGAACCACCCGGCGAGGTGGGAGCCGACCTGGCCGGCCGTGGTCCGGGCCATCTCCGGGTCGATGAGCACCGGGTCGCCGGCCGCCGAGGCCAGCAGCTGCGCCTGGCACGACCGCTCCATGGTGATGAACCACCAGAGCGCCTCGTCCACCGTGTCGCCCACCGTCAGCAGGCCGTGGTTCCGGAGGATGGCGGCCTTGTTGCCGCCGAGGGCGTGGGCGATCCGCTTCCCCTCCTCGAGGTCGAGCACCACCCCGGTGTAGTCGTCGAAGACGGCGTGGTCCTCGTAGAAGGCGCACACGTCCTGGGTGATGGGATCGAGCAGCCGGGCCAGCGAGGACCAGGCCTTGCCGTGCACCGAGTGGGAGTGGGCGGCGGCCACCACGTCGGGCCGGGCGGCGTGGACCTGGGAGTGGATGACGAAGGCGGCCGTGTTGACCGGCATGTCACCCTCGACCACCTCGCCCTGGTGGTTGACCAGGATGAGGTCGGATACCCGGATGTGTCCGAAGTGCATGGCGAACGGGTTCACCCAGAAGTGGTCGGGGCGCTCGGGGTCCCGGGCGGTGACGTGCCCGGCCACGCCCTCGTCGAAGCCGAACCGGGAGAAGAGCCGGAAGCCGGCGGCCAGGCGCTGCTTGCGGTAGAGGCGGTCCTCCTCGGGTGAGGCGAACACGCCCCCGGCGGGCCACTTGACGATCTCGGACACGGATCCTCCTCCACGGCAGGGCGGACGGACGGTCCCCCCGGCCGGCCTCCAGTCTAGACGGGGCACCTCCGGTCAGGCGACGGATCCGCCGGTGGCGGCGTGAGGGATGCGGAGCTGGGGGAGGGGGCCACGTTCCGGAGCCGACCGGTGGCCACCTCCCACCGGGCCCCCGGGGACCGTGCGATGCACCGTGCCGCCCGTCCCTCGCCGATTCGCCTAGTTTCAGGTGATGCGAACGCTCCTCCGTCGCCTGGCGCTGGGCTGTGCCGTCCTGCCGGTGCTGACGGTCGCCTCGTGTGGGACCGCCGGCCGCCCGCCCCGTCCGGCGAGCTGCCAGACGGCGCCGTGCCGGCTGACCGACGCCGTTCACACCCTGGTCGGCACCGACGGCGGGCCCCCCGGCATCATCGTGGTGATCCAGCACGGGACATCGTCGACGGCGGTGACCGCCGGGGTTGCCGACCTCACCACCGGCCTGCCGCCGGAGGCCACCGACGCCATGCGCATGGCCAGTGTCGCCAAGGCCTACAGCGGGGCCACCGCCCTGGCGCTGGTCGGCCAGGGCCGGTTGTCCCTCGACGACACCGTCGGGAAGTGGTTGCCCACCCTGCCGTCGACATGGGCGGCAATCACCCTCCGCCAGCTGCTCGACCACACCAGCCGGATCCCCGACTTCAGCAAGCAGAAGGCCTTCGGCCAGGCGCTGACCGCCAACCTCCAGCAGGCGCCGCCGCCGGTCGACCTCCTGGCATCGGTGGAGGGGCTGCCCTTGCTGCCGCCGAAGGGGAACGACTACTCGTACTCCAACTCCGACAACATCATCGTGGCGCTGATGGTCCAGGCCGTCGTCGGGCAGCCGTACGAGTCGGTCCTCCAGTCCGACGTGCTCGGCCCCCTGGGCCTTACCCACACCAGCCTGCCCCGCGATTCGGCCCTGCCGGCGCCCACCATCCACGGCTACGACATCGAGCCCCCGGTCGAGGACGTGAGCAACCTCTTCGCCGCCGGGTGGACCTGGTCGTCGGGTGGCGTGGTGGCCACGCCGGCCGACGCCTCGGCGTTCATCCGGGGCTACGTCGCCGGCCAGCTCTTCCACGGTGCGACCCGGGCGGCCCAGTTCCACTTCATCGCCGGGAGCTCCGAGCCCCCCGGGCCGGGGACCAACGCCGCCGGTCTGGGGCTATTCCGCTACACGACGTCGTGCGGCACGGTCTACGGCCACACCGGCAACACCGCCGGCTACACCCAGTTCGTGGCCTCGACGGCGGACGGCAGCCGGTCGGTGACGGTCTCGGTCAATGCGCAGATCACCCCGACGGTCAACAGCCAGCTGTTCGGACAGCTCCGGCACATCGACCTTCTGGGCGTGTGCGACGCCCTGGGACGGTGACCGGAGCCGTCGGGTGGCCCTTCGGACGCCCTTGCGCCTCGATACCTGGTCAGGAACCCCGCAGCGCCCTCCTTCGCTTCCTTCCGTAACTTGACATAATATACATTATCGGCGGTTTACGCGGGCATGCCGAGGAGCGACGGGTCGCCGGGCTACCCCTCCCCGGGCTCAGTCGGCGTCGGCATCCGGACCGAGGTGGACCACCGTCCCGGTGGACGACGACCGGCGGGCCGCCTCGATCACCTCCAGCACCGTCACGGCGTCCCCGGGGTCGACGGGCACCGGACCGTCGCCGGCGAGCGCCCGGACGACCCCGGCGTAGAACGCCTCGTAGGCACCGGCCTCGGTCGGCACCCGCTCGGTCTCCGGGCCGGCCCCCAGCGTCCCGTCCCGCTCGGCGCCCTCCCGGCCCCAGCCAGGGCTTCGGGGCCCGAGGCCCGCCCCGAGCTGGGACTCCTGGACGTCCATGCCGTCCCTCGTGTAGCCCGCCCGGTCCCCGAGCACCCGGACGCGGGGTCCGCTCCGGGCGACCAGGGCGCCCACCCACAGGTGGCTGCGGACTCCCCCGGCGTGGGTCAGGGCCACGAAGGTGTCGTCGTCCACCGCCGAACCGGTGCGCCGGCGGTCGACCTCGGCGTAGACCGAGACGGCGGGGCCGAAGAGGACCAGGGCCTGGTCGATGAGGTGGGACCCGAGATCGAAGAGCAGGCCCCCGGCCAGGGCCGGATCGGGGTCCTCGCGCCAGCTGCCCTCCCGGAGGGCCGGGCGCCACCGCTCGAAGCGAGACTCGAACCGGTGGACCCGTCCCAGTCGGCCCTCCGCCAGCAACCGCCGTACGGTGAGGAAGTCGCCGTCCCACCGGCGGTTCTGGAACACGGTCAGCAGCCCACCGGCCCGATCAGCCTCCGCCACCAGCCGGCGTCCGTCCCTGGCCGAGGTGGCCAGGGGCTTGTCGACCACCACCGGGATCCCCTCGGCGATGCTGCGCCGGGCCAGCGGTACGTGCGCCTGGTTGGGTGCCGCCACCACCACCAGGTCCACCGGAGGGCGCCGCCCGAAGAGCGCCTCGATGTCGGGCACCACCTCGGCATCCGGATGGTCCGACCGGGCCCGGGCCGCCCGCTCGGGGTCCCCGGTGACGATCACCGCCAGCTCGAGCCCCGGCGTGGCGGCCACCAGCGGGGCGTGGAACACCCGCCCGGCCAGCCCGTAGCCGATGATGCCGACACGAGACGTCCCGGAGGTGGCCATGCCCCATTCAAACCGATCCGGCCGGGACGGTGGTCAGGGGGCCCCGAGCGACCCCGCACCCCGGGACACGAGTTCCCGGACTCCCTCGGCGGTCTCCTCCACGGTGAGCTCCGTCGAATCGATCACCTGGTCTTCGAAGCGGCCGAGGTCGGCGAAGGACCGCCACATCGCGGTGACCGCTCCCTCGTCGGTGAGCGCCGGATGGCCGGGGACGCGTTCGTCACCGGCCCGTCCGGCGGCCCGTCGGATGCAGGTGGCGAGGTCGGGACGGAGCACGACGTAGTCGACGGTCGTCGCGGCAGGCGCCAGTTCGTCCCGGACCAGCTCGAGGTGCCAGGGGCCGACGATCCCCTCCACCACCGTGGCGAACCCGCCCCCGACCATCCGGGCGGCCGCCGCCACCACCGCCCGCAGGACGGTCCGGTTCTGGGCGTCGGCTGCCGCCTCCCATGGGGGTATCCCCCCGGTGACGATGGTGGTCCGGAACCAGTCGGCCTCGATGCAGACCGACGGCTCGGCGCCCTCGGCGAGCAGGCGGGCCACTGTCGTCTTTCCGGCCCCTGGCGGTCCGGTGACGACCAGGAGCGAACCGGCGCCCACGGTCATCCGGCCAGCCCTTCGTCGATGGCCAGGCGGGTCAGCTCGGAGCGTCGGCGGAGGCCGGTCTTCTCGCGGATCCGGTCGAGGTGGGACCGGACGGTGCTGACGCTGATCGCCAGCTCCTCGCCGATGGCCCGGTCGGTCCGTCCCCGGGCCAGCAGCGACAGGACCTGGCGTTCCCGGTCGGTCAGCTCCGGCCCGCTCCGCACCGGGTCCGGGGACGCCTCGGTGGCGTGCTCGTCATCCCCGGCCAGGAACGTGAGCGTGGTGGCACCGAACCGGAGCCGGTCGCCGTCCCGGAGCGGGTGACGGCGCACGGGACGCCCGTTCACGAAGGTGCCGTTCCGGCTGCCCAGGTCGGCCACCGACCACCGTCCGCCACGGCGCCGGAGCTCGGCGTGGGCCCGGGAGACCTCGGGGTCGTCGGCCAGATCGACATCGTTGACCGGGTCACGACCGATCGTCACCCGGTCACCCACCAGCTCCCGGGGCCGGTCCTCCGCCCCGCTCAGTGCTGCCACCAGACCTCCTCCTCGACGGCGGGGCTGACGCTACGGCACACCGACCGGCCGGTCCAGGAGTCCGTCGGTAGGGTGATCGGGGTGGAACGGACGACGGCGGAACCCGCGCCGGCCCTGGCCGGTCGGTACGACCTGCTCGAGGTGGTGGGCCGCGGCGGCATGGCCACCGTCTGGCGGTCGTTCGACCGCCGTCTCCAGCGGCAGGTGGCGGTCAAGGTGCTCGCCGACGAGGCCGGGGACGACCCCAACGTCCTCGAGCGCTTCCGGCGCGAGGCACGTCACGTCGCCTCCCTGTCCCACCCCAACATCGTGGCGGTCTACGACTTCGGCAGTACCGACGACCGGAGCTTCATCGTCATGGAGTACGTCGACGGCCCGTCCCTCAGCCGGGTCCTCCGGGCGGTACCCCGGCTCGGACCCGGACCCACGGCCTCCCTCGGTGTCGACGTCCTCGCCGCCCTCGACCACGCCCACCGCCGCGGCATCATCCACCGTGACGTGAAGCCGGCCAACATCCTCCTCACCGCCGACGGGACGGCCAAGGTGGCGGACTTCGGTGTGGCCAAGTCCTTCGGCGACACCGCCGAGCTGACCGTCGACGGCTCGTTCATCGGGACCGCCGTCTACGCCTCGCCCGAGCAGTTCGACGGCCATCCGGCCGGCCCGGCATCCGATCTCTACTCCCTGGGCTGCGTCCTCTACCGGTGCCTGACCGGCCGCACGCCGTTCGAGGCCGACGACCTCGAGCGCATGGTCCTCCAGCACCGGTTCGCCGAGCCGGAGCCGCTCCGGACCCGCCACCTGCAGATCCCCTCCGGCCTCTCGTCGGTCGTGGCCTGTGCACTGGAGAAGGACCCGGCCGAGCGCTTCGGGAGCGCGGCGGCCATGGGCGAGGCGCTGGGTCCGTTCGCGGGCACGGGCATGGCCGAGGTGATCGCCACCGTCCCCGATCCACGGACCGACGACGAGCGGACCGCCACCGCACGTCACCGGCACCGGCGGCAGTCGCCGTCGGGGGCGGCGCCACGGGGCCGGCCGGCCATGGTCGGCGCCGCGGTCCTGGTCGTGGTGGTGGGGCTGGCCGCCGCCTGGGCCTTCACCCGGGGCGGGACGGTCGCGCCCGTCTCGACCCTCCCCTCCGGAGGGACGCTGCAGCCCGGCCAGTCGATCACCTCGACCAACGACCACTTCCGCCTCACCATGCAGGCCGACGGCAACCTGGTCGAGTACCGGATCCCCGCCGACACGCCGGTATGGACCACCGCCACCAGCGGCAATTTCGGTGCCTACGCGGTGATGCAGGTGGACGGTGACTTCGTGGTCTACCCGGCGGGCCACTCCTCCCCCGCGCCCGGCCATCAGACCCCGGCCCTGTGGTCGTCGGGCACCTTCGGCCATCCGGGGGCCACGGTGGCGCTCCTGGCCGACGGCACCACCGTCGTCCGGCCGACCGCCGGTGGCGCGGCGCTGTGGACCTCGGGCACCACGTAGCGGACCGGGATCGGGCACAGGTGCTCGCTCCCCCACGCCATGGGGTCGCCGACAGCTCGTCGGCGGGTGCAACCCGGTGGCCCGGTCCGGTGTTCTGCTAGACGTGACGGTCGCGATGCCAACCCGGGAGCAGCTGGCCCAGCGGGCCGCCGTCGATCTCGACGCCACCTTCCCCGACGTCCTGGCCGCCCACGGGGCTGCGGTGTACACCACCGCCCTGCGGGTGAGCCGCCAGCCGTCGGACGCCGAGGACCTGGCGGCGGAGACGTTCGTCCGGGCCTACCGGGCGATGCGGGAGTACCCACCCGAGCGGCTCCGCGGCCTGCGGCTCCGGCCCTGGCTGGTGACCATCACCCTGAACCTGTGGCGCAATCAGCTCCGGACGGCCGCCCGGGCACCGGTGACGGTCGGTCTGGAGGCGGGCCACGAGCCCCGTGCCACCGACGGTGATCCCGAGCGTGCCGTCCTCGAGCACCAGGGCACCGGGTGGGTCGGGGCCTGCCTGGCCGCCCTTCCCGACCTGCAACGCCAGGCGGTGGTCCTCCATCACGTCGTCGGTCTTCCCTACACCGAGGTGGCCGAGGTCATGGGCTGCCCGGTGGGCACCGCCAAGTCGCACGCCTCACGTGGTCTCACCTCGCTCCGACGTCGGCTCCGCCCGGCCCGACCCCAGGAAGGCACGCCATGACCGATGCACCGGACGTCCTCACATCGCTGCGCGGGCTGCACACCCCTCCCCCACCGGGTTTCGACCAGCGGGTCCTGGCCCGGATCGGCCTCGATCCGTCCGCCGACGGGTACGTGCTGGTCGACGGGCCGACCGAGCCGCTGTTCGTCGCCTTCACGGATCGGGGGGTCAACCATGTGCTGTCGGCCCGGGTGGTGGACCTCGATGCCGACCGGTTCGCCACCGCCCACCGGGCGAGGTTCGGTCGCGGGATCCGGCCGGCCCCGGCCCCGGCGGCGCTCGACGCCGCGCTCCGGTCGGGCCGGCCCGGGAAGCTCCGGATCGACCTCCGGGGCGTCACCGAGTTCGAGCGGGCGGTGCTCACCAAGGCCCTGGAGATCCCCCCGGGCGAGATCCGTCCCTACGCCTGGGTGGCCCGGGAGATCGGGCGCCCCCGGGCCGTGCGGGCCGTCGGCACCGCTCTCGGCCACAATCCGGTCCCGGTCCTCGTCCCCTGCCACCGGGTGGTGCGCTCCGACGGTGTCATCGGCGACTACGTGTTCGGGACCCTGATGAAGCGGGCCCTCCTCGGAGCCGAACGGCTGGACGTGGACGGCAACGAGCGCCTGGCCCGCTCCGGCGTCCACCTGGTCGGCAGCGACACCACGCACATCTACTGCTATCCCTCGTGCCGGCACGCCCGGCGCATCACCGACCGCCGCCGGGTCGGGTTCCCGAACGCCGCCCGGGCCGAAGCTGCCGGGTACCGTCCCTGCCGGGACTGTCGTCCCGGCGGGGCGCAGACCGCCTGACCCGATCGGGACCCGGTCAGTGGCGGAGGGTGGGGGCGTCGAGCCCGCACTGGACCGGGAGGCCACCCGCCGGCACCCGGCCCGGCGCCACGGCAGGTCGGGGCGGGTTCCGGATGCCGACGACCGCCAGCGCGGCCCCGAGCAGGCAGAGCCCGGCGCACAGCAGCATGGCCCGCTCGAACCCGTGGGACAGCTGATCGGCGTGGAGGTAGCTCATCCCGGTGATCCCCGACAGGGCCGGCAGCACGGCCACCGCCAGCAACCCGCCCACTCTGGCCACGTCGTTGTTGACCGCCGAGGCCATCCCGGCGTGCTCCGACGGGGCCGCCGACATGGCGGTGGAGGTGAGCGGTGCCACGGTGGTGGCGAGCCCCAGGGCCAGGAGGAGGACGCCCGGAAACACCGACACCAGGTAGCCGGCGTTCCCCGGTATCCGGGTGAGCAGCACCAGCCCGACGGCCACCACCACCGGCCCCATGCTCATCTGCAGCCGGGGACCGATCACGCCGGCCACCCGTCCGGACCGGCCCGACAGGGCCAGCATCACCACCGGGATCGGCAGCACGGCCACCCCGGACTCCAGCGGCGTGTACCCGGAGCACACCTGGAGGGCGGTCGGCATCAGGAAGAGGGCCCCGCCGAGCGCGGCGTAGACGGCGAAGGTCACGGCATTGGCCGCGCTGAACTGTCGCGACCGGAAGATCCCGAGGGGCAGCATCGGGTACCGCTGGCGCCGCTCGGCCAGCACGAATCCGGCCGTCGCCGCCAGGCCGAGCCCGAGCATGGCCAGCACCCCGGGGGAGGACCAGCCGTCGATGGGTCCCTGGATGAGCCCGAAGGTGATGCCGGCCAGCGCCACCACGGCGAGTGCCGCCCCGGTGTAGTCGAGGTGCCCCACGGCGGAGGGGTCCCGCGATTCGGGCACCGACCGGAGGGAGACGCCGATGGTCACGACGGCCAGGGGCACATTGATGAAGAAGATGAGGCGCCACGAACCCACCGAGAGCAGGTAGCCCCCCACCAGGGGGCCGGCGGCCGAGGCGATCCCGCTCCATCCCGACCACGTCCCGATGGCCCGGGGTCGGTCGGCCGGAGCGAAGGAGGACTGCAGGATGGCCAGACTCCCCGGTGTGAGCAGTGCGGCCCCCACCCCCTGGAGCACCCGGGTGGCGATGAGGGCCGGGGCGTTCGGTGCCAGGCCGCAGGCGGCCGAGGCGATGGCGAACCAGGCCACGCCGATCACGTAGATCCGGCGCCGGCCCCGTCGGTCGCCCAGGGAGCCGCCCAGGAGGAGCAGGGCCGAGAGCGTCAGCGTGTAGCCGGTGACCACCCACTGGAGCGGGCCGAGGCCGGTGTGGAGGTCCCGGCCCATGGTGGGTAGGGCGATGCCCACCACCGTGGCGTCGAGCAGGGCCAGCCCCGAGCCGAGGACCGTGGCCACCACCACCCAGCGGCCGGCGGGCGTCCCGGCACGCAGGAGGTCGGATGCCGGCCCGGAGTCCGGATCCGTCGGATGTCGTGGCACCGCGCCGGGCCGGAAGGCTACGGCCGGTCGAGGGCGACGACCGGAATCACCCGGTCGGTCTTCTCCTGGTATTCGGCGAACCCCGGGTAGCGAGTCGCCTGCTCGGCGTAGATGCGGTCGCGCTCCGGACCGGTGACCACCGAGGCGGTGACGTCGAAGCGGTCAGCCCCCACCTCCACCACGGCCCGGGGATGGGCCATCAGGTTGTGGTACCAGTCGGGGTTGGTCGGGGCGCCGGCCTTGGAGGCGAACACGTAGAGACGCTCCCCCTCGGCCAGGTACATCATCGGGTTGACCCGTTCCTTCCCCGAGCGTGCGCCGGTCGAGGTGAGCAGCAACAGGGGTGCCCCCTCGAACTGACCCCCGACCCTTCCCTCGTTGGACCGGAACTCCTCGATGATCCTGGCGTTCCAATCGTCTGCGTCGGGCATCTCACGCTCCTCCCTTCAGAAACGCCATGATGGCGTCGGCGAATGCAGGCTCCGCCACCGCGCCCAGGTGGTCCCCGGGCACCATGGCCAGCTCCGCCCCGGCGATGGCCGCCGTCAGCAGCTCCGGCGAGCGGGCCAGGGGATCGTCGGTACCGGCGACGATCAGGGTGCGGGCGGTGATGCGATCGAGCGGCAGCAGCCCCGAGCGGGCGGCTCGGGCCACCGCCGCCAGCGCCTGCCGGTCGGCGCCGATCAGGTCGGCCAGGGTGCGGAACCGTCCGACGCCGGGTCGACCGGTCACCTCGGGATCGTCCGAGACGAGGGCCTCGGCGATCTCGAGGTTGGAGATCTCCCCGGTGTCGAGCCCGCCGAGCTCGACCACCGCCCGACCCACCCCACCGACGACCAGCGAACGTACCCGGGTGTCCGCGGCGGCCAGCAGGAGGGAGACGAGGGCCCCCATCGAGTACCCCACCACGTCCACGGCTCCGAGCTCGAGCTCGTCGAGGAGGGCCGCCACGTCCTTCGCCATGGCATCCTCGCCGTAGCGTTCGGGATCGTGGGGCTTCTCCGAGCGGCCGTGGCCCCGGGCGTCGACACCGATCACCGCGAAGCCCTCCGCCGTCAGGCGGTCGACGATGCCGGTCAGGAACCAGTTGACCCGGGTGTCCACCGCGAAGCCGTGGTTCAGCACCACCGGCCCGAGGCCGTCCTCCGGCCCCCAGACCTCGTAGGCGATCGACAGGCCGTCGAAGGAGGTGAAGGTCTGCGACCGGTTCCGCACCACGCTCCGCAGCAGCCGGGCGGAGGTCTTCAGGTTCGGCCGGATCACAGGGTCGACGTTAGCCTCCCGGACCCGTCGGGGAACGGGTGGCCGCGGACCCACCGCGACCCGGTGGTGGCGGGCCCGGCGGTAGTTTCGGGGATCGAGATGGCCGGCACTGAACGCGACGACGAGCTCTACGGGGAGGACGCCTACATCCGGACCTGCGGCCGGTGCGGGCGACAGACCGCCCCCCGGTGGTCGGAGTCGTCGAGCCTGGAGGAGGCCCGACGGCACGGTTGGCGCCGGGTGGCCGACTCCGACCGTCCCGGGGCCCGTCGGCTCGACCTCTGCGGCGACTGTGCCGTCGAGGCCGGCTACGGCGCCCCGATCGCCCGCCACGGCTGGTACTGACCGGTCAGGCGGCCCGATCGGGCTGTCGGAGCGCCGGACCGTCGAGGACCGTCACGTGCGACGACCAGGGCGGCGCCTGGCGGGCGCGGTCCCGACGGGGTCCGGCCGGTGTACCGAGGTTCACCCAGCCGAGGAGCTCCTCGTCGGGCCCGGTACCGAAGAGCTCGCGGACCGGGGCGGTGTGGAGCACCGGGGCGCTCTTCCAGATGGCCCCGAGTCCCAGCGCCGTCGCCGCCAGCACCAGGGCGTACCCCGTACACGACGCCGAGGCCACCTGCTCCCACCTCGGCACGTTGGTCCCGACCTGCGGGGAGGCCACCAGGACGACCTGGCACGGCGCGGCGAAGGCCTTCCCTCGCATCTTGGCCACCACCGGATCGGGGAGCTCCGGCCCCCGCTCCCCCACCAGCCCGGCCACCAGGGCGTCGCCGAACCGGTCGCGGCCCGGTCCCCGCACCACCACGAAGCGCCAGGGTTCGAGGCCACCGTGGTCGGGCACGGTGGTGGCGGTCTCGAGCAGCTCGGCCAGCTGGGCATCGTCCGGTGGCGTGCCCTCCCGGTCGGGCTCCGATCGCTCGGCCCGGAGGAGGTCGAGCAGGTCTGCGGGACGGTCGTCGCTCACCCGCCCATGGTAGGGCAGGCCGGCCGGCGGGCGGCTCACCGGTGCGGCCTGGTGTCGCCCCCGAAGCGTCGGAGACGACGTGGGAGGTCGGGCGCCGGGCGGGCCTCGACGTAGATCGGGGTCTCCTGACCTGAGACCCCGGTCAGGCCCCCGGCGAGGACGGCGCCCCGCCGCCGGAGGCCAGGGTGACCGTCACCGTCACCGGAACCTGGCCCCGGTAGAGACCGAGGGTGACCCGCTGGCCCGGCTTGTCGGCCTGGATGGAACTGGCCAGCTGGTCGGCACCGGTGACCATCCTGCCGTCCATGGTGGTGATGACGTCACCTTCCTGGAGACCGGCCGCCGCCGCCGGTGAGCCGGCATCGACTTGGGTGACCACCGCACCCTGGGTGGGCACGAAGTTGTAGGCGCTGCGGAGCTGGGGGGTCAGGGTCTCGATGCCCACCCCGAGGAAGCCGTTCCCCGTCGAGGCGCCACTGCCGATCTTCTTGGCCCGCAGGTCGCCCAGCTCCCCCTGGATCTTGTTGGAGGGGATGGCGAACCCGATGTTCTGCGCCTGGGAGGTCCCGTTGGTGCTGGCGGCCACCGCGGTGTTCATCCCGATGACCTTGCCGGAGCTGTCGACCAGGGGGCCGCCCGAATTGCCCGGATTGATGGCGGCGTCGGTCTGGAACATGTTGGTGAGCGTCTCGCTGGCACCGGTACCGGAATCCCCGGCCTGGACCGTGCGGCCCTCCGCGGAGATGATCCCCTGGGTCACCGTGGGGGTGCCGGCCGAGAGCCCGAGGGCGTTGCCGATAGCCACCACGCCGTCACCCACCTGGACATCGGTGGAGTTTCCGTAGGTGACGGTGGGCAGGTTGGAGGCCCCGCTGATCTGGAGCAGGGCGATGTCGTTGGCGGTGTCGGTATCGACCAGGGTGGCGGGCATGGCCTTCGTCTGGCCGTAGAGCGTCACGGTGATGGTGGCGGCACCGGAGATGACATGGTTGTTGGTGACGACCTCACCGGTGGAGGTGATGATCACCCCGGTCCCCTGGGCCTCCTGGGTGGACCCCGTGACGCTGCCACCGAAGAGCGACGGACCGGTGGGCGCCGACGACGTGGCGTCGATCGAGACGACCGCCGGCAGCACCTTGGCGATGACCGACTGGACGTCGGTGGTCCCGTTCAGGAGCGCCGGTCCGGCCGAGATCTCCTTGACGTTGGTGGTCGATCCGCCGCGCCCGGACGCCGCCACCACCCCGGCGCCCACCCCGGCGCCGACGACGGCCGACACCGCCACCACCGCCACCCACCGCCACGCCCCCCGTCGAGGGTCGGCACCGTCCGCCGGGATCGCGACGGGGGCGGCGCTGGTGGCGCCCGACGACCAGACCGGGACGGCGGGTGCCGGGTAGGCCGGCCCGGCGGCCGGGACGACGTCGGTCGCCGGTCGCTCGCCCCCGGCCGGGCGCCAGCGCGGCGGTTGGGGCGGGGCATCCCCGCCGCTCGGCCCCGGTATGGTCGCCGGCACGGGATCGGAGGCGCCGGCCGGCGGAACGGTGACCGGCTCCCAGGGCTCGGTGGCGGCCGGCTCCCCGGACGGGGCGATGTCCGCGGAGATGCCGGGCTCCGATCCGGGGTGTTCCATCGCCGTCCTCCACCTCCGTCCGCACTCCTGCCCGGGAGACACGGGGTGTCTGCACCGGGCACCGACCGCTGCCGGGCCACATCGTACGGTGCCGGCCGCCCGGCATCCGCCCATTCCAGGGCGTTCTTACCCCCTTCTTAGGGGTCCTCCGACCGCGCCGTGTCCGGGGGGGTCCCCCGACGGCAGTAGCGTGTCCGCCGGTATGGCTCATCGCATCGAGGTCGAACTCACCAGCCGAACGGACCAGGACACGTGGACCTGGCGCGCCGCCGGCGCCAAGCAACCCCGGGGGACGGTCGACGCCTCCCTGGTCCCCGAGGGCTCGGCCCAGGGAACGGTGCTCCGCGCCGAGATCGAGACCACCCTGGACGGCTCGACCGTGCTCGCCCTCCTGCCCCTGAAGGGGAAGGCCGCCCGCAAGGTCGAGACCATCGACGTGGTGGGCACCCCGCAGAAGGGTCCCGACGTGAACGTGGTCCTGGCCGGCAAGCCCAAGGGTCGCCGGCGGGACGATCGCCCCGAGGGTGACCGGGGTGGGTCCCGGCGGCCCTCGGACCGGGGACCCCGCGGCGATTCGGCCGGTGGCGGTCCCCGCGGGCCGCGCCCCGACCGTCCTGCCCGCGGCGAGGGCGGACCGGGCCGCGGTGAGAGCGGACCCGGCCGCGGCGGCGACGCCCGTCGTGACCGCCCGGCCCGACCCGGGTCCCGGGAGGGCGGGCGCCGTCCCGCCCCGTCCACGACCTACCGCAATGCTGCCCTGGCCACTCTCCCGCCCGAGCAGCTGCCGGTGGCCGAGCAGCTCCTCCGCGGCGGCATCCCCGCCGTCCGCCAGGCCCTCGAGGAGCAGAACACCCGGGCCCGCTCCGAGGGCCGTCCCGAGGTCACCCCCGGCCCGCTCCTGTCGCTGGCCGAGCAGCTCCTGCCGGTGGTGACCCTGGCCAATTGGAAGGACCGGGCTTCCGTGGCCCGGTCCGGCGGCAAGGAGGTTCCCCTCCGCGAGCTCCGATCCATCGTGGCCTCGGCCTCCACCGTGACGCTGGACGACGAAGGCCGGGAGTTCCTCACCGCGCTCCGGGCATCCCTCGACGAGCGGGTCACCGCCCTGCGCCAGCGCTGGGTCGAACGCATCACCGTCGCCCTCGACGAAGGCCGGGTGACCGATGCCGTGCGGGCCTCGATCCGGCCACCCGAGCCGTCCACCCGGCTCTCCGCCGAACTGGCCGTCCGGCTCGCCGAGGCGGCCGGCCGGTCCATGAGCACCGAGGCGACCCCGGGCGACTGGCTGGCCCTTCTGGAGGTGGTGGTCGACTCACCGGTGCGCCGGAGCGTCAAGCCCGCCGGCCTCCCGGCCGGTGCCGACGAGGCCGTGCTGGCCGCCGCCCGTCAGGCCTCGGGCTACGTGCCCGAGCTGGCCAAGCTGCTGGGCATCCCCATCCCCCCGCCGCCCGGGCCCCGCCGGCCGGTCGGTGCCCGACCGTCCTCGGGTCGACGGACCGCCTGAATCGGCTCCGGGTCAGTCGAAGGCCCGGTGCATGGTCAGCAGGCGCGCCTTGAAGCCCGCCGATTCGAAGAACTGCTTGGCCGTCCGGTCTCCGGGTAACGCCTGACCATCGACCCCGGCGCAGCCCTGGTCACGGAGCCAGGCGAGCGCGGCGGCGGCCAGCAGGTGTCCCAACCCCACGCCACGGGCGCCGTCCTCCACGTAGCAGCCGTCGAGGACCCCCCACCGTCCGCCGTCGGGGCGGTCCTCCACATGGCAGGCCGCCGCCCCGGTCACCACGCTGTCCAGGGTCCCGACCAGGACGTGGCGCCGCGGGTCGGCCAGCAGCTCACCGAAGGTGGTGTGGCCGAGGTGGGCGAGCGGTGGCCGCCCGGCCCCGCCGAGGAGCAGGGCACCGCCGCGCTGGGGGACGACCCACTCGAGGAGCTCGGCTACCAGCTCCTCCACCCGGGGTCCGTCCCCGGGCCGTGCCGGCCTCACCGCCTCCATCGGCGCCTCCCCCACCGGGCCGATCGACGTGCCTAGGCCCGCTCGTCGAGCAGCTGGTCGATGCGACTCAGGATGGTCCGCCGTCCCCGCGTGCCCGACTCGTACGCCCGGGCCGACACCAGCTGGCCCCGGTTCAGGCCGTCGAGGCGCTGGACCACCTGGGAGGCGGAGAGGGTGTCGTAGGCGGGGATGGCCAGCTCCGACGATCCGGGGACGTGGAGGTCGGCATGGGGCGCCTCCGGAGGACGGGCGCCGTTGGCGCCCGCCCCCGGGGCGGTGGGCTCCGGCTCGGCGGCCACCGAGCGGAGGCCGGTGCCACCCCGGCGGGTGGTGGCCGGAGGGGCCTGGTGCCGGCGCACCGCGCCCGAACGGCGGTGGAGCTCCTTGCGCCCCGCCACCACCGCGAAGCGGCCCACCGACCGTGCGGAGTTCACCTGGGCGCCCAGCTTGTGCCGGCCGAGGTCGGCGAACCGGGGGAACTCCTCGACGGCGGCGATGACCAGGCCGAGCGGGGCGTAGACCAGCGCGTCGAGGAGCCGCTCGTTCAGGTTCGCCTCCTCCTCAGGCTGGTCGGCCACGGCCCACTCCACTCACACGCAGTCGCGGCACAACATGTGCTTGCGGTCGGCCAGCTGGTTCGGATGCTTCACCAGGAAGCACGACCGGCACACGAACTCGTCGGGCTGCTTCGGCAGCACTCGCTCGACACCCCCGTCGGTGCGGTCCTCGGGCTCGGGGGTCTCGTCGTCCTCCTCGGGCTCCTCGACGACGAGGCGCTCCTTCAGGATCATGTCGAGGCTGGCCTCGACGTCCTCGTCGTCGGGCTCCTCCTCCTCCTCGTCCTCGGACTCCTCGCCACCGGCCGGCTTGGCCGGCACCACCGGGACGACCGCCTCCTCCTCGACCTCGACCGCCACCGCGACCTCGTCGTCGTCGTCGACGGCCACGAGGTCATCGCCCTCGATCAGGTCGTCGTCGTCCGCCAGCTCGTCGAGGTCGTCCTCGGCCAGCTCTTCGGGATCTTCTACTTCGTCGAGTTCTTGCGGCATATCGGCCCTTCGATGATGAGTTGGCCGGGAGCATAGACGTTCGGTGCCCGGTGTCGTTCAGGCTGGACCCGACGGTCGCACCGGCCCGCCCCGGGGCCGTACGCACCGCCCGGCGGGCGGCCGGCCCCGGCTCCGGCTGTCCGGCTCCGGCCGGCGGTCGTGGTGGTGGAGGCGGTACGACCCAGGGGCTCTTTGGCACCATCACCCCGCTACCCTCGGCTGACGCCTGCGGTCTCGGGGAGACGTTCTCTACTCAAACCCCTGGGCCATCTCCGCCTCTCACGGCATCCCCCCCTTGGCGACCGGAGCGGTACTGGACCGTCCGGGCATCCGACGGGGCGTCTGGGACTGGGCGCACGTTACGCCATGGGCACCGGCGGTCGTCAAGCGACTTTTGACCCCTCCGACCTGGCTGTTCTTCGAACTTCCCTGGTCAGGGCGGTGCAGGAATTCAACCGCCGGGCGCCGTCGCCCGCCGCTCCTCGGCCCGTCGCTCCGACTCGAGTCGTTCGAGCTCGTGGTCGCCGTGGTCGACGAAGGACATCGCCTCGGCCAGCAGCCGGTGGCCGGCGACCTCGCCGATGAGCCGGTGCATCTCCTGGGCCACCCAGCGGTAGGAGGCGTGACCCTGCGGTCCCGACCGGAGCTCGGTGAGGTGCATGGCCTCCCGGGCGTTCATCTGCATCGAGTAGCGGAGCCGGAAGGCCAGCGCCACGGCGTAGGCCGCCTCCACCGGAAACGACGGTGCCATGGCCTCGTGCAGCTCCCGCGACCGTTCGAGCGAGGCCACGTACCGGTCGGTGAGGCCCGCCTCCTCGACGGTGCCGGGGACGTCGTAGCCCAGGCCGGGGCCGAGGGGCTGCCACTCGATGGTGAGCATCCGGTGGCGCTGGAGGTCGCGGAACGCGCCGTAGTCGGTCACCACGTCGAACCGGTAGTCGGTCCGTTCGAAAGCCCGGCCGGGCCGGTGTCGCCGGTTGGTGCGCTCCCCCACGTAGGCCCGCAGCAGTGCCAGCCGGTCCTCGGCACCGAGCTGCCCCATCCGGCGGAGCACCTCTTCCTCCGAGCGCCCCGTCAGCGGGGCGCAGATGGCCGCCAGCACCTTCTCCTCCCCCCGGGGGTCGAAGTCGACCAGCGTGACCGAGGGCGTCCCGGAGGGGCCGCCGGTGGCCGCCACCTCCGGCGCCACCAGGTCGGGGAAGAGCTCCCCCACCAACCGGGCGGTGTCGTCCCGGGTCCGCTCGAGGTAGGCGGACCAGGCACCTCCCCGTTCCGGACGGTCGATCCGCTGGAGGAACGAGGGGATCACCTTGCGGAGCTCCTCGAGCATCAGGTCGGCGTAGCGGCGGGCCTCGGGAAGGGGGTGGGCGCGCATCCGCAGCAGGAGCATCTCGTAGGACTGGCCGGTGCCGTAGATCCCCACGTTGGAGAGCGAGGCCGCCGGCAGGAGGCCCCGGAGGGCGTCGAGGCCCTTGGCCCGGACCGCCTGGCGGTGCACGAAGTCGGAGTCGCCGGGTTGGCGGGGATGGCGCTTGGCCAGCCACGACTGCGCCTCCACCAGGAGCTCGCCGTAGGTGTCGAACATGGCGTCCATGGCACCCACGTAGCGGGCCCCGAGGGGCGAGTCGAGGACCGCCGGGTCCCGGTAGTACCGGTACCGGCCGTTCAGCCGGTTGTCGTAGGCGATGTAGCGGGTCGACTGCTCGAGGTAGGCCATCAGCCGGCCCCACTCGAGCACCTTGGTCAGGACGTTCGACGCCTGCTCACACGCCAGGTGGACGCCGCCCAGCTGGGCCACCGAATCGTCCCCGTACTCGAAGAACACCTTCTCGTAGAGCTGCTCCGCCCGTTTGAGGCCGACCGTGGCGTCCACCGAGGCGTCGCCGGAGATGTCCAGCTCACCTACGAACTCGTCGAGGAACAGGCGCCGGAGGCTCTTGGGCGAGCGCGAGTAGCGGGCGAACAGCGCCCCTTTGACCACCTCGGGCAGGTTGACCAGCGCGAACACGGGACGGTCGAGGTTGGTGACGTACCGTCGGAGGACGTCCTCCTCCTCGGCGCTGAAGACTTCCTCGGCGTAGGGGAACATGCCCGGATCACACTACGACCGCTCCGGCCCCTCGGGCGCGGACCCCACCGGGGCCGGGTCGTCCGCCGCCACCACGCCCCGCCGGAGCAGGGCTACCGCCAGGTCCGCCGCCTGGCGGGTGCCGGGCTCCGGAGCCACCTGGCCGATCTGGCGGACCAGGTCGATCAGCTGCCGGACGTTCCGCACGAAGTCCCCCGGAGCCACCTCGCAGTCGCGGAGCACCGCCGACAGCAGCCCGCCCCGGGCCCAGGCGACCACCGCGGTGGCCAGGCCGTCGTCGGGGCGCCGGGTCCGGCGCAGCCCGTGCCGCCGCTCGTCGGCCCGCAGCCCGGCGGCCAGGCCGGCCAGCGCGGCCAGGCGCTCGGCCACCACCCGGGGGCGCGGATCGGGGTGGTCGTCACCGGCGCGGCGGGCCTCGAAGGTCAGCCCCGACACCACCCCGGCCAGGTGGGCGGGTTCCAGCCCGTCGAGGAGGCCGACCCGGAGCGACTCGGCCACCAGCAGGTCCGACTCGTGGTAGATCCCGGCCAGCCGCAGGCCGGCATCGGTGAGGCTCCACCCGTCCAGGTACGCCCTCGCCTCCAGGATGGCGAGGCGCCGGTCGAGCTGGGCCGGCAGGGACACCGACCCCTCGGGGGCCTGCCACTGCCCGTAGGAGGCCCCCAGGAGCCGGTGGGCCTCGTCCCGGGTCCACCGTCGGACCAGGTTCACCGCCAGGTTGTAGGTGGGGTGGAACGACGAGGAGAGATCGGGGGCGGGGGCCTTGGCGGTGGCGGCCACGGTGGCGAAGCTGGTGGCCTGCGACCACAGCACCACGGCGTGGCCGACGGTGTCGATCCCCCGACGACCGGCCCGCCCGGTCAGCTGCTGGTACTCCCCCGCCGTCAGGGCCGAGGTGTCGCTGCCCCGGAACTTGGCGAACCGCTCCACCACCACGGTGCGGGCCGGCATGTTGATGCCGAGGGCCAGGGTTTCGGTGGCGAACACCATCTTCAACAGCCCCTCGGTGAAGCACCGCTCGACCGCCTGGCGGAAGGCGGGGACCAAGCCGGCGTGGTGCGGGGCGATCCCCGCCTCCAGGGCCGCCGACCAGGGCCCGTATCCGAGCGTGCGGAGGTCGTCGTCGGACAGCCGGTCGACCGAGTCCTCGGTGAGCTCGCGGATTCGGGCCCGTTCGGCCGGGGTGGTCAACCGGAGGCCGTCCTGGAGGCACTGGCGGGTGGCGTCGTCGCAGGCGGCCCGGGAGAAGATGAAGGTGATGGCCGGAAGCATGCCCTCGCCGGCCAGGTACTCGGCGACCTCGGTCCGGCGCGGCGACCGGAACCGGTGCCGGCGGTTGCGGCGCTGCCGCTCGTCGAGGGCCAGGCCGTCGGGGTTCGGCCGCCCGTCCCGGAACAGCGGCAGCACGGTGAGCCGGTCGCCGCCCCGTTCAGCCACCGCATAGTGGTGCTGGAGGGTGACCGGACGGTGGGTCTCCACCACCACCCGGGTGGTCCCCCGCACCGAGGTGAGCCAGGCCCCGAACTCGCGGGCGTTGTTGATGGTGGCCGACAGGCTGACGAAGGCGATCGACGCCGGGGCCAGGACGAGGATCTCCTCCCAGACCGAACCCCGGTAGGGGTCCTGGAGGTAGTGCACCTCGTCGAGGACGATGGTGAGCAGCCCGTCGAGCATGGCCGAGCGTCCGAAGAGCATGTTCCGGAGCACCTCGGTGGTCATGACCACCACCGGGGCGTGGGGCTGGAACGAGATGTCGCCGGTCAGCAGGCCCACCCTCCGGCTGCCGTAGCGCTCGGACAGCTCGGCGAATTTCTGGTTGGACAGCGCCTTGATCGGTGTGGTGTAGAACGCCTTGCCACCCAGGTCGAGTGCCCGGGCGGCGGCGTACTCGGCCACCACGGTCTTCCCCGAACCGGTGGGCGCCGACACCAGCACGGACTCGCCGGCGTCCACCGCGTCGAGGGCGGCGTGTTGGAAGGGGTCGAGCGGGAAGCCCTGGTCGGCCTCGAACCGACGGCGGAAGGCGCCGGCACCCCCGGTCACGACACCCGGGGAGGGGTCCCCGGACTGTCCCGGGGTCATCGGCGGACGATCTTACCGATCACGATCGACAGCTCGTAGAAGACGTAGAGGGGTACCGCCATGGCCATCATCGAGAACGGGTCGGAGCTCGGGGTCACCACCCCGGCCACCACCACGATCAGCACGATGGCCCACCGGCGCCACGACGAGAGCTTCTTGGGGCTGAGCACCCCGGCGACCTCGAGGGACACCAGCACCACCGGGAAGAGGAAGGTGAGCCCGAACACGGTGATCATCAGGACGATCAGGCTCAGGTACTTGGTGGGGTCGAGGATCTGGTTGAGGCTCGGTCCGCCGATGGCCACCAGAAACTTCAGGGCGTGGGGAAAGGTCAGGTAGGCGACCAGGCCGCCCAGGGAGAAGAGGACGATCGACGCCACGATGAAGGGGACGGCGTACTTCTTCTCCTTGGGGTTGAGCCCCGGCGTCACGAAACGCCAGAACTCCCACAGCAGGACCGGCGACGCCAGGAACAGACCGCCGTAGGCGGCGATCTTCACCCGGAGGGAGAGCCCGTCGAGGGGGCCGGTGATGTAGAACTGGCACCGCTTCGGTCCCACCGCCTGGCAGTACGGCTGCTGGAGGAAGTGCAGGATCGGGTTGTAGACGATGAAGGCCAGCGTGGCGGTGACGACGAAGGCCAGCGCGCACACCAGCACCCGGCGCCGGAGCTCCGTCAGGTGCTCCGTCAGCGTCATGGCGTCGGGCGTGACCGTCCTGTCGCGTCGGCGTTTGAGGGAGAGGGCCATCGTCGTACTCGGGCCGGTCGGGACCGTGGACCCGGCGTCAGTTCATCCCGGGGTCGTCGGGGACGACCACGCCCGACGCCCGCACCCGGTGGACGACGCCCCCGGGGTCGGCGATGGAGATGCCGGGGAGCTCCGGGGGCTCCTCGGTGGCCACGACGGTCCCCGATGGCCGGTTGGCGGTCGGGGGTGGTTGGACGGCGTCACCGGAGGCACCGGGAGGTTCGGACCCGTTCCCGTCCGCGGATGTGGGGCTGTTCTCCGTGCCGTGGGTGTCGGCCAGCTTGTCGAGGAAGCTCAGCGGCGACCGGACCGCCTGGGTGATGGTGTCGGTGGAGGGCAGGTCGGGAAAGGAGCCCCGGACGTCGGTCTCGAGGCGCTCACGGAAGCGACGGAAGTCGCCCCAGAAGCCACCGAGCTGCTTGGCCATCTTGGGCAGCTTGTCGGGGCCGAGGACGACCAGGGCCACCACCAGGATCACCAGAATCTTCGCGGGGCTCAGGAACGGCACGCTGCCGAGTGTACCGGCGCCCCACCTGCCGGGGAGGGCGAGCCCACCCGTGGCCCCCGGGCGGCGGACGGGACGGGCGGGGCCTCAGAGCCCCTTGACCTGGCTGAGGGGCCAGACGACGGCCACCGCCCGGCCCACGATGAGCGAGCGCGGGATGGGACCGAACCACCGGCTGTCCTCCGAGTCGACGCGGTTGTCCCCCATCACGAAGTACTCGCCGGCCGGGATCAGGACCCCCCCGGGTGGCAGGTTGAACTGCGGATTGGGATCGCCCGGCAGCGGCTGGGTGTAGGCCTGGGGGCCCTTGGGCAGCCACGGCTCGGCCAGGACCTTGCCGTTGACGGTGATCTGTCCGTTCACCGCCCCGATGCGCTCCCCGGGAAGGCCGATCACCCGCTTGACCAGGTCGGCGTAGTTCTGCTCCTCGAGCGGTGGCCGCTTGAAGACCACCACGGCGCCGCGGTCGACGTGGTACGCCAGCTTGTCGACGATGATCCGGTCGTTGATCTGGAGGGTGGGCAGCATCGATCCCGACGGGATGGAGAAGGTCTGGAGGACGAAGGTGCGGAGGAGGAAGGTGGCGGCCACCACCAGCACCAGGATGACGCCCCACTCCACCAGCCAGCTGGTCGCCGAGCGGCGGGGACGGGTGGTGGCGGCCGGTGGGATCTGGGTCGTGACGGGAGCCCCGCCGGCGCCGTCCGGCGGCGGGGCCCCGGCAGCCGGGGTCTCGGTGGGATCGGGCGTCACAACGGAAGGACCCTACTGCAGCCCCGGTCCGTCCCACCGGAGGCGGTCGGTCCGACGGACCCCGTGCCTTCCGGTCAGAGTCCGGCGATGAGCTTGTCGACCCGGTCGTCCTTGGACCGGAACGGGTCCTTGAGCAGCACCGTCCGTTGGGCCTGGTCGTTGAGCTTGAGGTGCACCCAGTCGACGGTGAAGTCGCGCCGGCGCTCCTTGGCCCGGCGCACGAACTCCCCCCGCAGCTTGGCCCGGGTGGTCTGCGGGGGCGTCGACATGGCGGCGGCGATGGCGGCGTCGTCACAGATCCGGTCGAGCTGGTCGTGGTGCTGGAGCCGGTAGTAGAGGCCCCGCCGCCGGTCGACGTCGTGGTACTGCAGGTCGAGCAGCGACACCGGGGAGCTGTGGAGCGACAGGTTGTGTCGGGCGCGGTAACGGTCGATGAGCCGGTACTTCGCCACCCAGTCGCACTCCCGGTGGAGTGACAGCGGGTCGGACTCCAGGCCCTTCAGGCAGTGCTCCCACATGTCGAGGGCCCGGTCCTCCTGGGGCGAGAGCCCCTGGCGGTCACGGAACTTGAGGGCCCGCTGCAGGTACTCGGCCTGGAGGTCGAGGGCGCTCATCTCCCGACCGTTGGCCAGGCGGACGGTGCGCCGGCAGGTGATGTCGTGGCTGATCTCGCGGATGGCCCGGATGGGGTTCTCGAGCGTCAGGTCGCGGAGCACGGTGGAAGGGTCCTCCAGCATCCGCAGCACGATGCTGGTGCTGCCGACCTTCAGGAACGTGGCGTACTCGCTCATGTTGGAGTCGCCCACGATGACATGGAGCCGTCGGTACTTCTCGGCGTCCGCATGGGGCTCGTCGCGGGTGTTGATGATCGGCCGGCTGCGGGTGGTGGCCGACGAGACGCCCTCCCAGATGTGCTCGGCCCGCTGGCTGAGGCAGAACACCGCCCCCCGGGCGGTCTGGAGCACCTTGCCGGCCCCGGCGTAGATCTGGCGGCTCACCAGGAACGGGATCAGCACCTCGGTGTAGTGCGAGAAGTCGTCGCGGCGGCTGGTGAGGTAGTTCTCGTGGCAGCCGTAGGAGTTGCCCGCCGAGTCGGTGTTGTTCTTGAACAGGTAGATGTCGCCCCGGATGCCCTCCTCGCGGAGCCGGGCCTCGGCCCCCTCCACCAGCGAGGAGAGGATCCACTCCCCCGCCTTGTCGTGGGTGACCAGCTCGGCGATGTCGTCGCACTCGGGTGTGGCGTACTCGGGGTGGCTGCCCACGTCGAGGTACAGGCGGGCGCCGTTCTCCAGAAAGACGTTGGACGAGCGTCCCCAGCTGACCACCCGCCGGAAGAGGTAGCGGGCCACCTCGTCCGGGCTGAGCCGACGCTGGCCCCGGAGCGTACAGGTGACCCCGTACTCGTTCTCCAGGCCGAAGATGCGCTTGTCCATGTCCCTCACGGTACCGGTCGGCGGTCCCCGTCCAACGGACGCCCTCCGGAGGCAACGCTTCCGGAGGGGTCGGCATCACCCCAACAGGGTGTCGAGCTCCTCGTCGGAGAGCCGCCGGAAGGCCCGCCGGCCGTTGCCGTCGGTGAGCACGGCCACCTCGAGATCGGGGCCCCCGAGGGTCCGGTCGGGCCCGGCCAGGGCCCCGACGGTGGCCCGAAGGGCGGTCTCGAGCGACCAGCCCTCCTCCCAGGCCGCCTCCACCTGGGTGGCGATGGCCTCGGTCTCCCCGCCGAGGACGGCGTAGCGGTCCTCGTCGGTGATGGTTCCCTCGTAGGCGATGTGGTAGAGCTGGTTCGGTCGGAGGTCGGTGCCGAGCTCGGCCACCAGGATCTCCACCTCGAGGGGCTTCATCTCGTGGGTGAAGACCTGTCCGAGGTACTGGGCGTAGAGGTTGGCCAGCGACCGGGCGTCGACGTCCTCGCGGCTGTAGGCATACCCCTTGGTGTCGGCATGGCGGACCCCCGACACCCGGAGCTGGTCGAACTCGTTGTACTTGCCCACCCCGGCGAAGGCGATCCGGTCGTAGATCTCCGAGATCTTGTGGAGCGAACGCGAGGGGTTCTCCGCCACCATCACGATGCCGGTGTCGTAGGTGGTGGCGATCAGGGAGCGTCCCCGGGCGATGCCCTTCTGGGCGTACTCGGCCCGGTCCTTCATGACCTGCTCGGGGGCCACGTAGTACGGCATGGTCATGACGGACGACCCTCCGCTCGGCGACGCTCGATCAGGGCGGCGAAGAGGGCCGCCACCTCCTCCTCGGGCACCGTGGTGTAGCCGTCGGCGGTGACGGTGGCGACCAGCGGATAGATGCCCCGCACCAGGTCCGGTCCGCCGGTGGCCGAGTCCTCGTCGGCCGCCTCGTAGAGGGCCTGGATGGCCAGCTCCACCGCCTCGTCCCGGGTCATCCCCACCCGGTAGCCCAGCTTGATGGTGGTCCGGGCGTCCCGACCGCCGGACCCGGTGGCGTTGTGCTCGGTCTCCTCGTAGTGGCCGCCGGTCACGTCGTAGGTGAAGATCCGCCCGGCCCCCCGGGCCAGGTCGAAGCCGGCGAAGAGCGGCACCACCGCCAGCCCCTGCATGGCCATCGGCAGGTGCTCCCGGACCATCTGGCCCAGCTGGTTGGCCTTGCCCTCGAGGCTGAGGACCACCCCCTCGACCTTCTCGTAGTGCTCGAGCTGGGTCTGGAACAGGCGGACCATCTCCACCGCCGGGCCGGCCGCCCCGGCGATGGCCACCGCCGAGTACCGGTCCGCCGGGAAGACCTTCTCCATGGTCCGGTGGGCGATGGTGTGGCCCTCGGTGGCGCGCCGGTCGCCGGCCATCACGATGCCGTCCACGAACCGGAGGGCCACCACGGTGGTGCCGTGGCGGAACTCGCCGGTGCCGGTGGCCGGGGTGGCGCCGGCAGCCATCGGATGGACCGGCATGCGGAGCCGGCGGATCAGGCCGGCGAAGTCGGGCCCCGGGTCGTCGACCGGGGTGAACAGGGGGAGCGTCACCGGGGTTACTCGCCGCCCTTCTGCACGTAGTTGCGGACGAACTCCTCGGCGTTGTCCTCCAGGACCTCGTCGATCTCGTCGAGGAGGTCGTCGAGCTCGGCCTTCAGCTTCTCGCCCTTGGCCGACGCCGGCGGCACGTCCTCCACCGTCTCCTCGACGTGCTCGGTGGTGCCCTGCTTCTTCTTCAGTTCTCGTTCAGCCATCCTCACACTCTCCTAGCTGCTCAGCCGGTCCAACAGCTCGGCCGGGCTCGCGCTCTGCTGCAGGAGCTCGTCGACATGGTCGGCCGTGCCCCGTAGGGGGTCCATCATAGGGACGCGCCGGAGCGGGTCGGTGCCGAGGTCGAACACCAGCGAGTCCCAGTTGGCCGTGACCACCGCGGCGGGCCATCTGGTCAGGCACTGCCCCCGGAACCAGGCCCGGGTGCCCCGGGGCGGCACGGTGACGGCCTCCGCCACCGAGGCCTCGTCGACCAGGTGCTCGGTGTCCAGCCGGGCGAAGAGCGACCGGGCCGGCCGGAGGTCGTGGTACTGGAGGTCCAGGGCGGCCATCCGCTGGTCCTCCCACCCGCAGCCGTGGCGCTCGCGGTAGGCCTCCATCAGCTGCAGCTTCGCCACCCAGTCGAGCTGGCGGGCGAGCGACATCGGGTCGGTCTCGAGGCCGTGGAGGACCGACTCCCAGCGCCGGAGCACCTCGGTGCCGACCTCCTCGCTCCCCATGCAGGCCAGCCCCCGGTCGTCGGCGTATTTGCGGGCCCGGGTGAAGAGCTCCCACTGGATGGACAGGGCGGTGGCGGTGGTGCCGTCGGCCATGGGCAGCGGCCGGGTGAAGGTCCGGTCGAACGACACCTCGTGCATGGCCCGGACCGGATCGGCCAGCTCGAGGTCGCGGTCGCCGGAGACGTCGTCCTCGATCATGGCCAGAACCAGCGACGTGGTGCCCACCTTCAGGAAGGTCGCCACCTCGGCCAGGTTGGCGTCGCCGACGATGACGTGGAGGCGCCGGTACCGGTGGGGGTCGGCGTGGGGCTCGTCTCGGGTGTTGACGATCGGTCGCTTGAGGGTGGTCTCGAGCCCCACCCGCTCCTCGAAGAACTCCGACCGCTGCGACAGCTGGAACCCGGTGCGCCGACCCTCGTGGGTGGCGGTCTCGGACCCCACCTTGCCGGCGCCGGCGTAGAGCTGACGGGTGACGAAGTGGGGGGTGACGCCCTGGACGATCCGGTTGAAGGGCGCCGCCCGGTCCATCAGATAGTTCTCGTGGCACCCGTAGGAGTTGCCCTTGCCGTCCGAATTGTTCTTGTAGACCACGAAGCGGCGCCCGTCGGGCACCGAGGCGTCGGCCGCCACCATCGACCGGATGAGGATCAGCTCGCCGGCCCGGTCGTAGCGGACGCACTCCAGGGCGTCGGAGCACTCCGGGGTCGAGAACTCCGGATGGGCGTGGTCGACGTAGAAGCGGGCGCCGTTGGTGAGGACGGTGTTGAGCAGATGGGTCTCGACCTGCGGCGCCATCGACCCCTCCCGGGCGTAGCCGCGGGCGTCGTTGCCCGGCGACTCGTCCTCGAAGTCCCAGCCCACCTGCTGGCGGGCCACGTCCTGGGCGTAGGCGTTGATGAGCACCGACGACGCCGCGATGGGGTTGGGGTCACCGTCGAGCACCTGGATGCCGTACTCGGTCTCGATGCCGCAGACCTTGGGGATCGCCACCCGCCGAACCTATCCCCGCCCGGCCCTAGAGGTACTGACCGGTACCGACCCGCTCGATGGACCGCCCGCCCTTGGTGCCCCGGTCCTCGCTGATGAGGGTGCGGATGTAGACGATCCGCTCGCCCTTCTTTCCGGAGATTTTGGCCCAGTCGTCGGGATTGGTGGTGTTGGGAAGATCCTCGTTCTCCTTGTACTCCTGGCGGATCGACTCGAAGAGGTCGTCGGTGCGGATCCCCCGGCCGGTGCCGGCGATGGCCCGCTTGATGGCCAGTTTCTTGGCCCGGCGCACGATGTTCTCGATCATGGCCCCCGAGGAGAAGTCGCGGTAGTAGAGGACCTCCTTGTCGCCGTTCTGGTAGGTGACCTCGAGGAAGCGGTTCTCCTCGTCGTCGCGGTACATCTCCGACACCGTCGACTCGATCATGGCCTGGGTGGCCTTGGCCGGGTCGCCGCCGCCGAGGGTGCGCACCTCGTCGGCGTCGAGGGGGAGGTCGGGGGTGAGGTAGCGCGAGAAGATCTGGGCGGCGGCGGTCTCGTTGGGCCGCTCGATGCGGATCTTCACGTCGAGCCGTCCGGGCCGGAGGATGGCCGGGTCGATCAGGTCCTCGCGGTTGGAGGCACCGATGACGATGACGTCCCGGAGCGTCTCCACCCCGTCGATCTCCGCCAGCAGCTGGGGGACGATGGTCGACTCCATGTCGGAGCTGATGCCGGTGCCCCGGGTGCGGAACAGCGAGTCCATCTCGTCGAAGAAGACGATGACCGGCACCCCCTCCTCCGACTTCTCCCGCGCCCGCTGGAAGACCAGGCGGATCTGGCGCTCGGTCTCCCCGACGTACTTGTTCAGCAGCTCCGGTCCCTTGATGTTGAGGAAGTAGCTCCGGATGTTCTTGTTGCCGGTGACCTGGGCCACCTTCTTGGCCAACGAGTTGGCCACCGCCTTGGCGATGAGCGTCTTCCCGCAGCCGGGCGGACCGTAGAGGAGGATCCCCTTGGGGGCCGGGAGCTTGTGCTCGGCGTAGAGCTCGCGGTGCAGGTACGGGAGCTCCACGGCGTCGGTGATCGCCTCGATCTGGGAGTCGAGCCCGCCCACGTCGGCATAGGTGACGTCGGGGACCTCCTCGAGGACCAGCTCCTCCACCTCGGGACGGGGCAGCTTCTCCACCAGCAGGCCGGTCCGCGACTCCATCAGGATGGTGTCGCCGGCCCGCAGCTTGACCCCGATCAGGGCGTCGGAGAGCTCGGCCACCCGCTCGTCGTCGGCCCGCCCGTAGACGAGGGCCCGGCGGCCGTCCTCCAGGACCTCCTTCAGCACCACCACCTCGCCCTGGCCCTCGCCCTCCCGGGCCAGCACCACGTTGAGCGACTCGTTGAGGACGACCTCGTTGCCGCGCTGGAGATCGTCGGGGGTGATGTCCGGGTGGAGGGTGACCCGCATCTTCCGCCCACCGGAGAACACGTCCACCGAGCCGTCGTCGTTGGCGCCGAGGTAGGTGCCGTAGGCGGCCGGCGGCTGGGTGAGCTTCTCGACCTCCTCACGGAGGTTGGCGATGTGCTCCTTGGCCGTCTGGAGAGTGAAGGTCAGCTTCTCGTTCTGCGAGATGGCCTGGGCGAGCTGGCCCTTGGTCTCGAGGAGACGCTCCTCCAGGGTCTGGACCCGCCGCGGGCTCTCCTGGAGCCGGCGGCGGAGGAGGGTGACCTCCTCCTCGGCCTCCTGGGCTCGGGCCCGCAGGGCCTCGAGATCGGTCCCACCTTCGAGACCCCGGTCCCCGCCCCCGGTCACGTCGTCGCTGTCAGCCGTCGGAATCACCACCTCGCGCATCGGGCCTGTTGGCGACCATACACCGGGTCCTCCGGGCGTCGAACACCGCGGGCGGCCCGGTCGTCAGCCATCTGACGGACCGTCAGTACCCATGCCTCCGGTAGCGATTAGCATGGCCTGACGGGTTGGCGGTCCCCCAAGGACCGCGTGGGCCGTTCTCGGCACCGCAACCCAGCGAACGACCCACCCGGCCCGAGGTCCGCCCGAGCGGACCGGCACGCACGTAGGAGAGGCTCCACTGATGAAGGTCTGGATCGACCAGGATCTCTGCACCGGCGACGGACTCTGTGAAGAGATCGCCCCTGCCGTCTTCACCTTGCTCGACGACGGACTGGCCTACGTCAAGGAGGGCGCCGACGTGAAGAACGAGCCGGGTGGCTCGGGCGGCATGGCGGCGGTCCCCGGCGACCTCGAGGACGCCGTAGTCGAGGCTTCCGAGGAGTGCCCCGGGGAGTGCATCTTCATCGAGCAGGGCTAGACCGTCCGCTGGGCGTTCCCCGCCGGGCGCTCGGGTCAGTCCCAGGCCGGTCCGAGGCCGGCGTCCTCCGGACCGATGTCCGGGTTCGCCTCCCCGCCCGGTCCTGCCTCCACCTCCTCGGTGTCCGCCACGTCCGCCTTGCCGTACTTGCGGGCGTTGTAGGGAGCCGGCTCGTCGGTCGGAGCCAGCAGCCGGGCGGTGGTGAGGAACCCGGTGTGGCCCACCATGCGATGGTCGGGACGCACCGAACGGGCCTCGATGTGCCAGGTGCGGTGGAGCACCTCGAGCGTCACCGCCATGGCGAACCGGCTCCGGCCGAGGGCGTGGCGCAGCTGCGAGGTCTGGTTGATGGTCGGCAGGTACGAGCAGAGGATGCCACCGGACCGGAGGGCCGTCTCGGCGTGGCCCACCACCCGCCAGGGCTCCGGCAGGTCGAGGACGATGCGGTCGAGGCCCCGCTCGTCGATCCCCTCGTAGACGTCGCGCACCTCCACCCGGTAGGGGGCGTCGGGTCCGAGCAGGCCCTCCACGTTGGATCGAGCCCGGTCGGCGAAGTCCTCGCGCAGCTCGTAGCCCACCAATCGGGCGCCGGCCCGGAGCAGCGCCATCGACAGGGCCCCCGACCCGACCCCGGCCTCGAGGACCTCGACGCCCGGGGCGATGTCCGCCTGCATCAGGATGGCGGCGAGGTCCTTCGGGTAGATGACCTGGGCGCCCCGGGGCATCTTGAGCACCACCTCGGCCAGCGTGGGTCGGACCACCACGAAGCGACGCCCGGTGCTGCCGAGCACCGTGGCGCCGTCCTCCGCCCCGATGAGGTCGTCGTGGGCCACGATGCCCACGTGGGTGTGGAACGACGTCCCGGTCCGCAGGGTGATCAGGTACTGGCGGTGCTTGGCGTCGAGGAGCAGGACGCGCTCACCGTCGCGCAGCCGGGCCCGGTCCTCGATGCCGGGGTGGCTCAAGAGGTGCCGGCATCGCCGCCGGTCGATACCAGCAGCGTCTCACCGGCCTTCAGGACCGTCCGGTAGACCACCTCGTCGCGACCCTGCCGGGCCCGGTACACCAGCCAGGCGGCTGAGCCGATCACGAACCAGATCGACTGGCCCCGGACCCCGCGGCGGAAGCCGAGGCGGAAGGCCCACCGGAGCGCGCTGTCGATGGTGCCCACCGGTTCAGATCCGCCGCACTTCGACCACCGTCGAGCGCTTGCGCCCGCCCCGCCGGCCGGCCAGGAAGGCGATGGCGATGACCACCACCGCCACGCCGGCGACGATGGTGAGGGCCTGGGAGCGGACCGACACCACCTCGGTGGCGACGTCGCCGTTCAGCTCGCGGAACCGTGCCTCGATATCGTCCCTGGTGATCCGTCCACCCTCGGGGGTCATGCTGCCTCCTTGTTCGTCTGGTCCTGGCGCTTGGCCTGGCCCCGCTGGATGGCCAGGACCGCGACGGCGGCGACCGCCACCACCACCACGGTGCAGATCAGGTAGGGGATCCACGAGAGGTTGCCGTCGAAGGCGCCGTCGGTCTCCCCCTGGAGCACCCGGAGGAGGGCCACGGCCAGGATCACCAGGCCGATGGCCAGAAAGACCGAGCCCACCACGCCGAAGAGGATGAACCGACCGAGCCCCTTCAGCGGCTCGAGCGTCTCCTGCTTGACGTAGTCGATGACGAGCTGGAGCGTCCCGTTGCCCGCCGCCTTGAGACGGCCGAACCGTGAGTCGTCCTTCGGGTCAGGGGCCAACGTGTTCCTCGATTCCGGTCGCCCCGGTGTCGGGGTCATGGTCGTCGCCGCCGGTGCCGCTGCCCGCCGGCGCCGTCGATCGGCCAACTATAGGCGGCGCCGCCGCGTCAGCCGTCGGGGGTGACCGTGCCTGCCGGCGCCTCCGGCGGTCGCTCCCCCCGCGGGGTGAAGAGGTAGGTGGAGCTGGCCCGGGCCACCACCCGCCCGGTGTCGTCGGTCACCTCGGCCTCGGCGAAGGCCACCCGGGCTCCCCCCGAGACCACGGTGGCGGTGCACTCGAGGACCGAACCGACCCGGGCGGCGGCCAGGAAGGTGGTCTTCATCTCGAGGTTGGCGGCGACGACCTTCCGGCCGGCCCCGGCGGCGAAGGTGACGGTGGCCGAGCCCATGGCGGAGTCGGCCATCGCCCCCAGGAAGCCGCCCTGGACGATCCCGGCCGGGTTGGCGAAGCGCTCGTCGGCCCGCATCCGCCAGACCGTCCGACCGGGCTGCGACTTGTCGGTGCAGGTCATCCCCAGGGTCAGCTCGCAGCTCGGGGGGACCTGGATCCTCGGATCGGACATGGCGTGACGCTACCCGGCCCGGACCGTCGATACTGGGGCCATGGATCCCCGCCGGTCGGCGCCCTGATGCCGTTCGCCAGCGCCCTCTCCGAACACCCGGTCAGCTCCCTGGCCACCGGCGAGGTGATCGGCGCCGTCGTCGAGGCCCTGGGCGAGCGGCCCGATCTGGTGGTGCTCACCGTCACCCGACCCCACCTCGGCGCCCTCGACGACATCGTCGCCGCCGTCGACGGGGTCCTCCACCCCCTGGCCATGATCGGCGGCGCGGCGGCCTCGGTGGTCGGCACCGGTCGGGAGGTCGAGGAGGGACCGGCGGTGAGTCTCTGGGCGGCCCGGGTCGGTCCCCTGGTGCCGGTGGCGCTGCGGGCCGGCCGCGGGACCGACGGCGAGTGGGACTACCCGGGCTGGCCGACGACCCTGGCCTTCGCCCCCACCGCCCTGGTGCTGGTGGCGGACCCCTTCACCTTCCCGTCGCCCGACTTCCTCGGGTGGGTGGGGACGCGCCATCCCGGGCTCCCGGTGATCGGCGGCAACGCCTCGGCGGGCAGCCGGCCGGGCGTCAACCGGCTGGTGACCGGCTCCCGGACCGTGAGCGAGGGGGCGGTCGGCGTCCTGCTGGGCGCCGGCGTGTCGGTGGAGACGGTGCTGTCGCAGGGCGCCCGCCCCTACGGCCGACCGCTCACCGTCACCCGGGCGGAGCGGAACATCGTGCACGAGGTGGCCGGCCGGCCGGCCCTCGAAGTGCTGGTCGCCCAGATCACCGACGACCTCGGCTCGGTCGACGTGGCCGGCCTCGAGGCCAACGGCTTCCACCTCGGCCGCCAGATCGACGAGCACCTCGAGCTGGCCGGACCCGGCGACTTTCTGGTGCGCAGCGTCACCGGGGTCGACCACGCCAGCGGCGCTATCGCCGTCGACGACCGGATGCCTGTGGGCTGCACCGTCCGGTTCCACGTCCGGGACGCCGACGCCGCCGGGCGCGACCTGCGGGCGTCGCTGGCCGGACACGGTGCCGACGGGGTCCTGCTGTTCACCTGCGACGGGCGCGGGACCCGCTTCTTCGACGAGCCCGACCACGACACCTCGGCGCTCGCCGAGGCGCTGGGGCCCGTCCCGGTGGGTGGCTGCTTCGCGGCCGGGGAGTTCGGCCCGGTGGGCGGCACCAGCTTCCTCCACACCTTCACCGCCTCCATGGCCCTCCTCCGGGACCGCTGACCGGAGGTGCCCGGCGGTTGGCCGCCGGGTCGACGGGGTACCGGTGGCGTTGACCGCCACGGCAGCGACGACCGACCGACCGGTAGGGTGAACCTGATGACGACGACCGATTCCCCGCTCCCCGACGTGACGCGCGACGCCGCCCTCGAACAGCTCGGCATCAACGTGATCCGGGGGCTGGCCATGGACGCCCCTCGGGCGGCCAACGCCGGCCACCCGGGGACGGCCATGGCCCTGGCCCCGCTGGCCCACGTGCTGTTCACCCGGGTGCTCCGCCACGACCCGAGCGACCCCCACTGGCCCGACCGGGACCGGTTCGTCCTCTCCAACGGTCACGCCTCGATCCTCCTGTACTCCATGCTCTACCTCACCGGCTACGGGCTGGAGCTGAACGACCTCAAGGCCTTCCGCCAGTTCGGCAGCCGCACCGCCGGCCACCCCGAGGTCCACCTCACGCCCGGGCTGGAGGTCACCACCGGGCCCCTCGGCCAGGGCTTCGCCAACGGGGTCGGCATGGGGATCGCCGAGCGGTGGCTCCGTGCCCACTTCTCCCCCGAGGCCTGCGACCACCACACCTACGTGATCGCCGGCGACGGCTGCCTCGAGGAGGGCATCTCCCACGAGGCCGCCTCCCTGGCCGGCCACCTCCAGCTCGGCCGGCTCGTCTACGTCTACGACGACAACCACATCACCATCGACGGCCCCACCGAGCTCTCCTACAACGACAACGTGGCCGAGCGCTTCCAGGCCTACGGCTGGGACGTGGACAACATCGGCGAGGTGGCCAACGACCCCGACGCCATCGAGGCGGCCCTGTTGCGGGCCCGCGCCCGCGAGGACAAGCCGTCGCTGATCATCCTGCGCAGCCACATCGGCTACCCGTCCCCGCACCTCACCGACACGGCCAAGGCCCACGGCGACCCGTTCCCCCCCGAGGAGATCCGGCTCACCAAGGAGCTCCTCGACCTGCCGCCGGACGAGACCTTCTGGGTCCCCGACGCCGCCCTCGACCTCTACCGGCGGTGCATCCCCCGGGGCCAGGCCCTCCACGCCGCCTGGGAGGACCGCTTCGCCACCTGGGACGGCGACAAGGCACGGTGGAACGCCGCCCAGCGGGGCCACGGCCTCGAGGGGTGGGAGTCCACCCTGCCCAGCTTCGCCCCCGAGGACGGCCCGATGGCCACCCGCCAGGCGATGAAGGCCTGCCTCGACGCCACCGGGGACCGGATCCCCGGGGTCATCCCCGGCAGCGCCGACCTCACCGGCAACACCGGCATGGCCATGGAGGGCGCCGTGGCCCAGTCGGTCGACGAGCCCGGCGGCAGCCTCATCCACTTCGGCATCCGCGAGCACGGCATGGGCGGCATCATGACCGGCATGGCCATGCACGGTGGCGTGCTGCCGGTCGGCGGCACCTTCTTCGTCTTCAGCGACTACATGCGCGGGGCGGTGCGGGTGGCGGCCCTCTCCGAGGCGCACGTCGTCTACTCGTGGACCCACGACTCGGTGGGGCTCGGGGAGGACGGCCCCACCCACCAGCCCATCGAGCAGCTCGCCGCCATGCGGGCCATGCCCCAGCTCCGGGTGATCCGGCCGGCCGATGCCAACGAGACTGCCCAGGCCTGGCGGATCGCCGTCGACCACGGCGGCCCGACCGCCATGATCCTCAGCCGGCAGAAGCTGCCGATCCTGGCCGAGACGGTGGAGCGGGCGGCCGCCGGCGTCCCCCGGGGTGGCTACGTGCTCCGCGACGAGGACGGCGACCGGACCGACCTGGTCCTGATCGGCACCGGCAGCGAGGTGCAGCTCTGCCTGGGTGCCGCCGACCTCCTGGCCGCGTCCGGCGTCTCGGTCCGCGTGGTGTCCCTCCCGTCGTGGGAGCTGCTGGCCCTCCAGGGCGACGGGTACCTGGCCGAGCTGCTCCCCCCCGGCGTGCCACGGCTCAGCGTCGAGGCGGCCAGCTCCTTCGGCTGGGACCGCTACGCCGACGCCTTCGTGGCCATCGACCACTTCGGGGCCTCCGCCCCGGGGGAGAAGAACATGGAGGAGTTCGGCTTCACCGCCGAGCACGTGGCGGCCCGGGCCAACGAGCTGCTCGCCGACCGCCCCCCCGCCTGACCGCCCGCCGCACCCCCCGAAAGGACCACCATGACCACGCTCAACGACCTCTTCGACCGGCAGGGCCAGAGCCCGTGGCTCGACAACCTGCGGCGCGACTGGCTGCAGGACGGCACCCTGGCCGGGCTGGTGTCCGACGGCATCCGCGGGGTGACCTCCAACCCGACCATCTTCGCCAAGGCCATCGCCGGCCAGGACACCTACGACGACCAGTTCTCGTCCCTGATCGCCACCACCACCGTGGAGGACGCCTACTGGGACCTGGTGGTGGACGATATCGGCCATGCCCTCGGCATCCTCCGGCCCGTCTACGACGCCTCCGACGGCGGTGACGGCTTCGTCTCGGTGGAGGTGGCCCCCTCACTGGCCCACGACACCGACGGCACCATCACCGCCGCCCGGGGCCTCCACCAGCGGATCGACCAGCCCAACGTCCTGGTCAAGATCCCCGCCACCCGCGAAGGGGTGCCCGCCATCCGGCAGATGATCAGCGAGGGCCGCAGCATCAACGTCACCCTCATCTTCAGCCTCGACCGGTACGACGAGGTCATCGAGGCCTATCTGGCCGGCCTGGAGGCCTACGCCGCCTCGGGGGCCGACGACCTCTCCAAGGTGGCCAGCGTGGCCTCCTTCTTCATCAGCCGGGTGGACACCGAGGTCGACCGGCGCATCGAGGCCCTGGTGGAGGCCGGCGAGGAGTCGACCATCCTCGACCTGCGCGGGCGGGCGGCCGTCGCCCAGGCCCGCCAGGCCTACCGGCTCTTCACCGAGCGGTTCTCCGGACCCCGGTGGGAGGCACTGGCCGCCAAGGGGGCCCACGTCCAGCGGCCGCTGTGGGCCTCCACCTCCACGAAGAACCCGGCCTACCCCGACCTGGCCTACGTGGACAGCCTGATCGGGCCCGACACCGTCAACACCATGCCCGACGGCACGGTCAAGGACTTCCTCGACCACGGGACGGTGGCCCGGACCGTCGACGCCGGACTCGACGGCGCCGACCGGTTGATCGCCGACCTGGCCGAGGCCGGGGTGGACATGGAGGACGTCGCCGCCACCCTCGAGGCCGAGGGGGTGGCCTCCTTCGCCAAGTCGTTCGACGAGCTGATGCAGTCGCTGTCCGACAAGGCCAACGCCCTCGGTGGCAGGGACGGCGCCTGACCGACGACACTGGGGGCCCGACCGGACCGGGTCGGCGCCGACGGGCGGGGCACCCCAACGGATCCAACGGCACACGAGCGAGGAGCATCACATGAAGATCGCCATGATCGGCCTGGGCAAGATGGGCGCCAACATGACCCAACGGCTCATCGAGCACGGGCACGAGGTCGTCGCCTTCGACCTGTCGGAGAAGGCCCGGGAGGGGGCGGCGGCCATCGGGGCGGAGACGGCGGCCTCCCTCGAGGAGGTGGCGGCCAAGCTCGAGGCCCCCCGCGTGGCCTGGGTGATGGTGCCGGCCGGTGATCCGACCACGTCGACCATCACCTCCCTGGCCGGCCACTTCGAGCCCGGCGACGTGGTGATCGACGGCGGCAACTCCAACTACAAGGAGATGGAGCCGCTGGTGGCCTCCCTGGCCGCCGACGGCATCGCCCTGGTGGACGCCGGGACCTCGGGTGGCATCTGGGGCCTCAAGGAGGGCTACTGCCTGATGGTGGGCGGCACCGACGAGGCGGTGGCGGTCTGCGAACCGGTCTTTTTGGCCCTGGCCCCCGAGGGCGGGTACGCCCACGTCGGCCCGGCCGGCGCCGGGCACTTCGTCAAAATGGTCCACAACGGCATCGAGTACGGGCTGATGCAGGCCTACGCCGAGGGGTTCGAGATCATGTCGGAGGCCTCCGAGTTCGACCTCGACCTCCACGAGATCGCCGCCATCTGGCGGTACGGGTCGGTGGTGCGCAGCTGGCTCCTCGAGCTGGCCGAGCGGGCCCTCCGGCCGGGCTCGGGCTTCGACCAGATCGAGGGCGTGGTGGCCGACTCGGGCGAGGGACGGTGGACGGTGGACGAGGCCATCAACCGCGGGGTGGCCGCCCCGGTCATCTCCTCGGCGCTGTTCGCCCGGTTCGCCTCCCAGAAGAAGGACGCCTACGGGCTGCGCCTCGTCTCGGCCCTCCGGAACCAGTTCGGCGGCCACGCCTTCGTCAGCGCCGACGGCTCGGCCGCCGGGGAGACGTCCACCCCCCGATGAGCCCCTCCGACAAGTCCAAGGACGCCCGGGCGAAGAAGGGGAAGAAGGCCACCGGCCGGTCGGCGGCCAAGGCGGCGGCGGCCAAGAAGTCGACCAAGTCGGCCGGCGGGGCGGCGGCCAGGGCGGCCAAGGAGGCCGTCGCCGCCGCCAAGGCGGCCAAGGCGGCTACCGAGCCCCCCCTGCGGGGCAACCGGGTGCGCAAGCGCCCGGGCTCGGTGTCGACCACCTCGAGCAAGGCCAAGGGGAAGAAGCGCTCGCTGCCCCCGGTGCTCTCCAAGGCACCGCCGGTGGCCATGGTCATCTTCGGCGCCTCCGGCGACCTCACCGCCCGGAAGATCCTGCCGGCGCTGGCCCGCCTGGCCGACCGGGGCGTGCTCGACGACGGCTTCACCATCATCGGCGTGGCCCGGACACCGTGGAGCGACGACGAGTTCCGTGCCCACGTGGCCGAGGCCACCCCCGAGGGCGGGCCCAAGTGGAAGGCCCTCACCGGACGGTTCAAGTACATCACCGGCGAGTACGACCACCCCGACACCTTCGCCCAGCTGAAGGACCAGCTGGACGAGGCCGACCGGATCGACGGCACCGACGGGAACCGCCTCTACTACCTGGCCACCATCCCCAGCGTCTTCGGGCTGGTGGCCGGCGCCCTGGCCAAGCACGGCTGCGCCGGGCCCGGGTCGCAGGGCACCTTCGCCCGCCTGGTCATCGAGAAACCGTTCGGCCGCGACCTGGACAGCGCCCTCGAGCTCGACGACCAGATCCACGCCTCGTTCGACGAGAGCCAGGTGTACCGGATCGACCACTACATGGGCAAGGAGACCGTCCAGAACGTGCTCGCCCTCCGGTTCGCCAACGCCATCTTCGAACCGATCTGGAACCGCCGCTACGTCGAGCAGGTCCAGGTCACGGTGGCCGAGAGCCTGGGTGTCGAGCACCGGGGCGGCTTCTACGAGACGGCCGGGGCGCTGCGCGACATCGTCCAGAACCACGTGATGCAGGTACTGGCCCTCACCCTCATGGAGTCGCCCACCAGCACCGACGCCGACCGGATCCGCGACGAGAAGGTCAAGCTGCTCCAGGCCATCGACATCCCCACCCCGGACGAGGCGGTGGACAAGTCGGTGCGGGGCCAGTACACCGCCGGGGTCATCGACGGCGAGCCGGTGGTCGGCTACCGCGACGAGGAGGACGTGGCGCCCGACAGCCAGACCGAGACCTACCTGGCCCTCCGCCTTCGGGTGGAGAACTGGCGCTGGGCGGGGGTCCCGATCTTCGTCCGAACCGGCAAGCGACTGCCGGCCCGGGTGACCGAGGTGGCCCTCACCTTCCGCCAGGTACCGTTCCTCCTCTTCGACCACAAGACCAGTCGCGACCTCCGGCCCAACACCCTCATCCTCCGGATCCAGCCGGACGAGGGCATCAGCCTCGAGTTCGGGGCGAAGGTCCCCGGGGAGAAGTTCCACGTGCGCTCGGTGGCCATGGACTTCTCCTACGAGGAGGCCTTCGCCGGCAGCGAGGCGGCCGACGGGTACGAGCGGCTGCTGCACGACGCCATGGTCGGCGACGCCACCCTGTTCATCCGCTCCGACGAGGTGCGCCAGGCCTGGCGGATCGTCGATCCGTACCTCCAGGCCTGGTCGGAGCCGGGCGGGGCGATGCTGTTCTACCCGGCCGGCACCTGGGGACCCCACATGGCCGACCTGCTGGTGGAGCGCTCCGGCGACGAGTGGCGGAACCCGGAGATCGACCTGGAGATCGCCGGCGGCCGCCTCACCGAGCTGCCCCAGTGATCGGGGCGGTGGCGTGAAGGGGACGGTGCAGCTGGTCGACTCGGTGGAGGACGCCTTCGCCGTCCGGGTGGCCGAGGCCCTCGCCGCCCCGCGTCCGGACGGCTTCTCCCTCTTCCTGTCGGGCGGTCCCACCGCCGGCCGGGCCTACCGGCGGCTGGCCGACACCACCGCCGGCACCGTCGACTGGGGATCGGTCGACGCCTACTGGGGCGACGAGCGGTGCGTGCCCCTCGACAGCCCCGACTCCAACCACCGGCTGTGCCACGAGGCGCTGCTCGACCGGGTGGGTCCGACCCGGTCCGACCACCCGATGTACGTGTCGGGCGCCCCCGAAGCCGCCGCGACCGCCTATCAGGCCCGGCTGGCTGGCCTGGCGACGTTCGACCTCGTCCACCTGGGCATGGGACCGGACGGCCACTGCGCCTCGCTCTTCCCCGGCGCCCCGACCCTCGACATGGCGGACCCCGACGTGCTGGTGGTGGCGACCCGCGACCCCAACGCCAACAACCCCCACGACCGGATCACCCTCACCTACCCGGCCCTGGCGCGGGCCCGGCTGGTCATCTTCACCGTCTCGGGCGAGTCCAAGCGCGATGCCTTCGCCCGCGTGGTGGGGGGCGAACCGCTGCCGGCCGCCCGGGTAGTCGCCGACGAGATCCTGTGGCTGGTCGACGCCGACGCCGCCGGCGACAGCCGGCTCCCCTGACCGCCGTCCCGGTCCGGTCGGCGCTCCCGGCCCCTCCGATAAGGTGACGCCGATGCCTGCCGACCCCGGCGCCCCCGCGCACCACGATCCCGCCGCGGGCGGCCCCGCCGTGGATGCCGGCGCCCTGCTGGCCGCCGAGCTCGGCTCCCTGCAGGCGGCGGCCCGTCGGGTCCGCGACGACGCCCACGGGAACCGGATCACCTTCTCCCCGAAGGTCTTCATCCCGCTGACCATGCTGTGCCGCGACCGGTGCGGGTACTGCACCTTCGCCAAGGCCCCCGCCCGCGTCGGGTCGCCCTACCTCAACCTCGACGAGGTGCTGGCCATCGCCCGCGCCGGGCGCCGGGCCGGCTGCCGCGAGGCCCTCTTCACCCTGGGCGAGGGCCCCGAGGACCGCTACCCGGCGGCCCGGGCCTGGCTCGACGACCACGGCTACGGCTCCACGGTCGAGTACCTGGCCGCCGCCTGCCGGGCGGTGGTGGAGGAGACCGGGCTGCTCCCCCACGCCAACGCCGGGGCCCTCGGCCTCGAGGAGCTCACCGCCCTCCGGCCGGTGACCGCCAGCCAGGGGATGATGATCGAATCGGTCAACCCCGATCTGGACGCTCACCGCTCGGCGCCCGACAAGGTGCCCGCCCGCCGGCTGGCCACCCTGGAGGCGGCCGGGGCGGCCGGGGTGCCGTTCACCACCGGGTTGCTGGTCGGCATCGGCGAGTCCCGCCAGGACCGATTCGACACCCTGGTGGCCATCGCCGCCAGCCACGCCCGGCACGGCCACGTCCAAGAGGTGATCGTCCAGAACTTCCTGCCGAAGGCGGGCACCTCGATGCACCGGGCCCCGGCGTGTCCCACCGACGAGTTCCTCTGGACCATCGCCGTCGCCCGCCTGGTGCTGCCGCCGGCCATCCACCTCCAGGCCCCGCCCAACCTGTCGGACGACCTGGCCCCACTGCTGGCCTCGGGCATCGACGACTGGGGCGGCGTCTCCCCGGTGACTGCCGATCACGTCAACCCCGAACGGGCCTGGCCCGCCCTGTCCATCCTCCGGGCGGCCACCGAGGCGGCCGGGCACACCCTGGCGCCCCGCCTCACCCTCTACCCCGAGTTCGCCCTGGACCCCGACCGGTGGCTGGACCCGTCGATGCGCTTCCCGGTCATGGACGCCTCGGACGCCGAGGGTCTCGGACGCGACCACCCGTGGGCGTCGGGCGGCGAGGTGCCGCCCCCGGACCTGCTGGGTCCGGCCGCCCCGGCCACCGCCCGGGCCCCCGCCGCCCCGTTCCCCACCGCCGGCACGGCCGTCGGCGAGGTGCTGGCCTCGGTGGCGGCCGGCCACGAGGTCGACGAGGACCAGATCGTCACCCTGTTCGGCGCCCGCGGGCCCGAGGTGCGGGCGGTGGCGGCAATGGCCGACCGCCTGCGCCACGAGCTGGTCGGCGACGAGGTCACCTTCGTGGCCAACCGGAACATCAACTACACCAACGTCTGCACCTTCAAGTGTCGGTTCTGCGCCTTCTCCAAGGGCCCGCTCTCCCTCAACCTCCGGGGGACCCCCTACCTGCTCGAGCTGAGTGAGATCACCGACCGTGTCCGCGAGGCGGAGCTGGCCGGAGCCACCGAGGTCTGCCTCCAGGGGGGCATCCACCCCAAGTTCGACGGCGACTACTACCTCGAGGTCATCCGGGCCGTCCGCGAGGCCTCCCCCACCATCCACATCCACGGCTTCACCGCCCTGGAGGTCACCGAGGGCGCCCGCCGCAACGGCGTGTCGCTGGCCTCGTACCTCGGCACCCTGCGGGACGCCGGGCTGAAGACGCTCCCGGGCACCGCCGCCGAGATCCTCGATGACGAGGTGCGGGCCGTCCTCTGTCCGGACAAGATCGACACCGACGAGTGGCTCTTCGCCCACCGGACGGCCCACGAGGTCGGGCTCCGCTCCAACGTCACCATCATGTTCGGGGCGGTGGAGCAGCCCCGCTCGTGGGCGCGCCACCTGGTCCGGACCCGTGATCTCCAGAAGGTGACGGGGGGCTTCACCGAGTTCGTGCCGCTCCCCTTCGTCCACATGGCCACCCCGATCTACCTCCAGCGGAAGGCCCGACGGGGTCCGACCTTCCGCGAGACCCTGCTGATGCACGCGGTGGGGCGGATCGCCTACCGGGACACCATCGAGAACATCCAGATCAGTTGGGTGAAGATGGGGGCCGAGGGTGTGCGCCAGGTCCTGCGGGCCGGCGTCAACGACCTGGGCGGCACCCTCATGGACGAGAACATCTCGCGGGCGGCCGGCGCCAGCCACGGTCAGATGATGGACGCCGAGGGCTTCCGGTCCATCGTGGCCCCCCTGGGTCGGACCCTCGCCCAGCGCACCACGCTCTACGGCCGGGTCGAACCGGACGGCGACGCCACGCGGCCGGTGGCCGTCGCCCGCTGACCGCCGGATGACCACCCCCGAGGACGGTGCCGACGCCGCCGTCCGGGTGGCCGCCCTGGTGGACGCCCTGGTGCCGCCCGAGGTGTCGGGGGCGCAGCGCCGGCTCTACGGGTCGATGCTCGCCTGGGTGGAGCGCATGGCGACCCAGAGGACCGACCTCATCGACCTGAAGCTGGCGGACGCCGCCCTCGGCGAGATGGCCGAGGCGTTCGAGGTGTTCCGACCCTTCCGCCAGGAGCGCAAGGTCACCATCTTCGGGTCGGCCCGCACCGAGCCGGGCCACGCCGCCTACCGCTCGGCCCGCGACCTGGCCGCCGCCATGGCCGCCGGCGACTGGATGGTGGTCACCGGCGCCGGCACCGGCATCATGGCCGCCGGCATGGAGGGTGCCGGCCGGCGCCAGTCGATCGGGGTCAACATCCGGCTCCCCTTCGAGCAGGGCGCCAACGCCTTCATCGCCCAGGATCCCAAGCTGGTGGAGATGCGGTACTTCTTCACCCGGAAGCTGATGCTCATCAAGGAGTCCGACGGCTACGTCGTCCTCCCCGGCGGCTTCGGCACCCTGGACGAGGGGTTCGAGCTCCTCACGCTGCTCCAGACGGGCAAGGCCATGCCCGCCCCGGTGGTGATGCTCGATCTCCCCGGCGGTGACTACTGGTCCGGCTGGGACCGCTTCGTGGAGGACACCGTCGCCCCCCGGGGGCTCATCTCGTCCGACGACCGGTCGCTCTACCGGATCACCGACGACGTGGAGGTGGCCGTCGCCGAGCTGGCCGGGTTCTATCGGAACTACCACTCGTGCCGGTGGGTCGGCGACCTCCTGGTCCTCCGGCTCCAGGTCGAGCCGGACCCCGCCGAGCTGGCCGGGCTCGGCCGGCGCTTCGCCGACATCGTGGACTCGGGGACCATCCGACGGACCAATCCGCTCCCCCCCGAGCGCTCCGACCGCGACCACCTGGAGCTGGCCCGGGTGGCCCTCCGGTTCGACCGGGCCCACTACGGCCGCCTGCGCCAGCTGATCGACGCGCTCAACGAGTGCACCGGCACCGGCCGGAACTGACCCGGACGGACCCGGGGTCAGGGCCCGTCGTCGAGGGGTGACGCCGCCGGGGCGCCGAGCAGCTGGGCGGCCTTCTCCACCGACCGCCGGGCCCGGGTGATCCGCTTCTCCTCGGCCAGCAGCCCGGGGTCGGGGGCCCCGCCCGTCCGCACCGCGTCCGACGCCCGCCGGAGCCGGTCGAGGGCCAGGTCGGTCAGCGTCTCGGCCAGGGAGGTGAGCTGGTCGGCGACGGCGTCGGTGTCGTCGCTCACGACCCGGGTCGGGCCGCCGGCAGGTCGACCTCGATGATCTCGAGGGCCCCCTCGGCGTGCTTGGCCCGGACCACCTTCTTGTCGAACTTGCCCACGCTGGTCTTCGGGATCTCCTCCACGAACGTCCAGTGCTCGGGCATCCACCACCGCGACACCCGACCGCCGAGATGGTCGACCAGGTCGTCGGCGGTCACCGTGGACCCCTCGACCAGCACCACCGCCACCAGCGGCCGCTCGCTCCACTTCTCGTCGGGGATGCCCACCACCGCCGCCTCGTGGACCTCGGGATGGGCCATGACCTCGTTCTCCAGCTCCACCGAGGAGATCCACTCGCCGCCCGACTTGATCACGTCCTTGGTGCGGTCGGTGATCTGCATGAACCCCCGGGGGTCGAGCGTGCCGACGTCACCGGTGCGGAGCCAGCCGTCGTGGAAGCGCTCGGTACTCGAGACCTGGTAGTAGGAGCCGGTGATCCAGGGGCCCCGGACCTCGAACTCCCCCACCGCCTCGCCGTCCCTCGGAAGCTCGCGGCCGTCGTCGGCGCAGATCCGGAGCTCGACGCCGGGGACGACCCGGCCGGTCTTCGACCGCCACTCGAGCTCGTCCTCCGGTGGGGTGCCCTTGGGCGGGATGCCCAGGGCGCACAGCGGGCTGGTCTCGGTCATCCCCCACCCTTGGACCAGCTCGACGCCGAACTGCTCCTCGAAGCGGCCGAACATCGACCGGGGCACCGCGGCGCCGCCGGCCACCACCACGCGCACCGAGGACATGTCCACCGGGTTGGTCTCGGCGTGGCGGAGGAGGTCGTTCCAGATGGTGGGCACACCGGCGGCCACCGTCGGCCGGCACTCGGCGATGGCGGCGGCCAGGGGGGCGGCCTGGAGGAACTGCTGGGGCATCAGCAGGTCGGCGCCGACCAGGAAGGCGGCGTACGGGGTGCCCCAGGCGTTGACGTGGAACATCGGGACGACGGTCAGCACCCGGTCGAGCTGGTTGACCCCCAGGGACGAGGCGGAGGTGATCCCGAGGGAGTGGAGGTAGGTCGAGCGGTGGCTGTAGACCACGCCCTTGGGGTCGCCGGTGGTACCCGACGTGTAGCACATGGAGGCCGCCTGGCGTTCGTCGAGGTCCGGCCAGTCGAAGCCGGGCGATTCGGCCGCCAGCAGCTCCTCGTAGTCGAGCACCGGGCCGACCGGCGAGTCGCCGGAGCCGTCACTGTCGGCCACGATCACGTGCTTGACGGTGGTCAGCTGGTCCCAGACCCGGGCCAGCAGGGGCACCAGCATGGCGTCGACGATGATGACCTTGTCCTCGCCGTGGTTGATCACGAAGGCCAGCTGCTCGGGGAAGAGGCGCACGTTGAGGGTGTGGAGCACCGCCCCCATGGCCGGGACGGCCAGGTAAGCCTCGAGGTGGCGCTGGTTGTTCCACATGAAGGTGCCGACCCGGTCGTCGGGACCCACGCCCAGCCGGGTGAGGGCCCGGGCCAGTCGCTCCGAGCGCTCGGCCACCTCCTCGAAGGTGGCCTCGACGTGCTCGCCGGCCGGTCCGGTCACCGTCGTCACCAGGCTGTCGCCGTAGACCTGCCGGCCGTGCCGCAGGATGCCGCTGATCAGCATCGGTGCGTCCTGCATGGTGCTCAGCACGGGGAACCCCCTCGATCGTCTACGGGTGGAGACAACGAGCTTACCGACCCCGTCCGCCACGGGTCGTCGGCCGCCGGGTGTCGGATCCCCGCCCCTTGCGCGCCGCGGCCCGCGGTGGTGTACTGCCGGGAGCCGGCGCCGCGCGCCGTCCCGGTCGCCCCGGGGCCGCCGACCGCACCCTCTGAGCCCGGCCGCTCACCACGACCCGACCGGAAGGCACGGCGCGGCGATGGGGACGGAACGGTGATGGGCAAGGTGGTGGTGGCAGGTGCCGCCCTGGTGGTGACGGTGGTGGTGGGGGTGGTGGCCACCGTGGCGGTGGCGCTCGGACCGGCCTCCCCGGGGGGCGGTGGGGGTGCCACCGGCACCGGCGGGTCCGCCGGGGCGGCGCCCGGTCCGGCGGTCCCGGCCGACTGGCAGGCCCTCGACCGCCGGGCGGCCGCCACCTGCCCGGGGCTCCCCTGGTCGGTGCTCGGGGCCATCGGCCACCTGGAGTCGGACAGCGGGCGCTCCACCGCCCCCGGGGTGTCCTCGGGGGCCAACGCCGCCGGGGCCGAGGGGCCGATGCAGTTCGAACCGGCCACCTTCGCCGCCTACGCCACCGTCGGCCCCGGCGGGGCGGTGCCCGCCTCCCCGTACGACCGGGTCGACGCCGTGTACTCCGCCGCCGCCATGCTCTGTGCCGACGGGGCCGGCACGCCGGCCGGCCTGGACGGGGCCGTGGACGACTACAACCACGACCGGTCCTACGTCGATACCGTCCTGGCCCTGTCCCTGGCCCTGGGTGACGAACCGTCGACCTCGGGGACGGTGGCCGCCGCGGTGGGTTTCGCCGCCGCCCAGCTCGGCACCCCTTACATCTGGGGCGGCACCGGGGCCGGCGGCTTCGACTGCTCCGGGCTGGTCCAGGCCGCCGAGCGGGCGGCCGGCGTCGCGCTCCCCCGGGTGGCCCAGGACCAGTTCGACGCCGGTCCCCGGGTGCCCGCGGGCACGGGGGTCCTCCCGGGTGACCTGGTTTTCTTCGGGGCCGGCACCGGGGCCGTCGACCACGTCGGCCTCTACGTGGGCGGCGGGGAGATGATCGACGCCCCCCACACCGGGGCGCTGGTGCGCTTCGACGCCGCCGCGTGGCCCGACCTGGTGGGGGCCACCCGCCCCGCCGGTTGAACGGGGTGGCACGCCCGGCGGGTAGGACGGGGCGGTGGAGACGGACGTCGTCATCGTGGGAGCCGGTCCGGCCGGCCTGGTCTGCGCCGGGGACCTGACCGCCGCCGGGGTGGCGACCACCGTGCTGGAGGCCGCCGACGGTCCCGGCGGGCGGGTGCGCACCGACACCGTGGACGGCTACCGGCTTGACCGCGGGTTCCAGATCCTCCTGACCGCCTACCCGCAGGTCCGCCGGCGCCTCGACCTCGACGACCTCGACCTGGCCCGGTTCGAGCCGGGGGCGGTCGTCCACCTCGACGGTTCCTTCCACCCGGTGGCCGACCCCCTGCGCCGGCCGCTCGAGCTCCCCGGGACGCTGGCCGCCCCCGTCGGCACCCTGGCCGACAAGGCCCGGGTGGCCCTCCTGGTGCTGGACGTCTGCACCCACCCGGTGCCCGAGCTGCTGCGGCGGCCGGACATCTCCTCCCGTCAGCGGCTCCGGCAGGCGGGCTTCTCCGACCGGATGGTCGACTCGTTCTGGCGGCCGCTCTTCGCCGGCATCCAGCTCGACCCGGACCTCGAGGTGTCGGCGAGGCGGTTCGACGTGGTCCTCCGAATGCTGGCGCGGGGGGCGACCGCCGTCCCCCGCCGGGGCATGCAGGCGGTCCCCGACCAGCTGGCTGCCGGCCTGCCCGACGGCACGCTCCGCACCGGTATCGAGGTGGTGTCGGTCACCGGGTCGCAGGTGGTACTGGCCGACGGAGACCGGCTCGGCGCCCGGGCGGTGGTGGTGGCCACCGACGGGCCCACCGCCCACCGGCTCCTCGGGGCGGCGGTGCCCGACCCGGGGTCCCGGGCGGTGGCCTGCTGCTGGTTCTCGATGGCCGGGGCACCCCGGGTCGGCGGAGGCCTCCTCCTGGATGGCGACGGCACCGGGCCGGCCGCCAACGTGGCCGTCCTGAGCCAGGTGGCCCCCTCCTACGCCCCGGCCGGGCGGTCGCTGGTGGCGGCGGCGGTGCCGGGACCCGCCGCCCTCGACCCCGGCCTCACCGACCGGGTCCGGGACCAGCTGGCCCGGTGGTTCGGCACCACCGCCACCGAGTGGGACCACCTCCGGACCGACGTCATCGCCCACGGGCAGCCCGACCAGCGGCCGCCGTTCGCGCCACGGCGGCGGGTCGCCCTCGGCGGCGGGCGCTTCGTCTGTGGCGACCACCGCGACACCGCCTCGCTCCAGGGGGCGATGTTCAGCGGCGAGCGGACCGCTTCGGCCGTCCTCGCCCACCTCGGCGGCTGATCCGACCGCGGCGTCGGTCGCCCCCGGGTCCTCATCTACAGTGGCCTCGCCGCCACGGACAGCCGCCGAGCCACCTGCGAGGACCCGCCATGAGCCCCTTCCCCTACGAGGACCGTTTCGAGATCCACCGGACCCTCCCCGAGGAGGGCGCACCCCGAGAGGCCGTCCTGGCCGAGCTGGCGGCCATGGCCACCGAGGAGGACGCCACCTGGGAATCGGGGAAATGCTCGGGCACCATGTACTGCGGCGACCACGAGCACTACGAGTTCATGAACCGGGCCTTCGGCCTCTTCGCCCACGTCAACGTCCTCCAGCGCGACATGTGCCCGAGTGCCACCAAGTTCGAGGCCGAGATCCTGGCCATGACCCTCGACCTGCTGCACGGCGAGGCGGTCACCGGCTCGACGCCGGGCGGCATCGTGACGACCGGCGGCACCGGCAGCATCAGCCACGCCATGCTCGCCTACCGCGAGCACGCCGCCGCCGAACGGGGCGTGGCCCGCCCCAACGTGGTCAAGCCCGAGACGGCCCATCCGGCCTTCGACAAGGCGTGCCACCTCTTCGGCATCGAGCTCCGGCGGGCGCCGGTGGACCCGGTCACCACCGAGGTCGACGTCCAGTGGGTGGCCGACCACATCGACGACCAGACCGTGGCGGTGATCGGCTCGGCCTGCAACTACGGGTACGGCACGGTGGATCCCATCGGGGCCCTGTCGGACCTCGCCCTCGAGCGGGGCGTCGGCCTGCACGTCGACAGCTGTCTGGGCGGGTTCATCCTGCCGTTCGGTCAGGAGCTGGGCTACGACATCCCGGTCTTCGACTTCCGCCACCCGGGGGTGACCTCCATCTCCGCGGACACCCACAAGTACGGCTACGCCTTCAAGGGGTCCTCCACCCTGACCTTCCGCGATACCGCGGTGCGGAACTCCCAGTACTTCTACCTGACCGACTGGAGCGGCGGGAAGTACTGCTCCCCCGGCATGGAGGGCTCGCGGTCGGGCGGCATCATCGCCGCCACCTGGGCGGCCATGGTGCAGCTGGGCCGGTCGGGCTATCTCGCCTACGCCCGCGAGATCTTCGCCACCGCCGCCGCCATGCAGGCGGCGGTGCGGTCCCACCCCGAGCTCCGCATCATCGGGCGGCCCACCTTCCTCTTCTCCTTCACCTCCGACGAGTTCGACATCTACCACGTCAACGACTTCATGCGGGGACGGGGCTGGCGGTTCAACGGACAGCAGTACCCCAACGCCCTGCACATGGCGGTCACCCGGCCCCAGACCCAGGCGGGGGTGGCCGAGGCCTTCGCCGCCGACCTCGCCGAGGCGGTGGCCTACGCCCGCGACCACGCCGGCGAGGAGCCGGCGTCGGGGGCGATCTACGGCGGGGTGCTCGGCGGGATGAACGACGAGGCCGACGGGTTCATCCGGATGGTGATGGCCCAGATGATGGACGCCCAGCAGGCCATCCCCGCCGACGCCTGAGCCGGTGCCGGTCCCGGCGGACGGACGGTACGTCCTCACCGTCGACCTGGGCACGGGAGGCCCGAAGGTCGGGCTGGTCTCCACCCACGGCCAGCTGGCCGCCCGTCGGCACGTGGCCGTGGCCACCCGACGGTTGCCGGGGGGCGGCGCGGTGCAGGATGCCGGTGCGTGGTGGGACGCGGTGCGGGGCGCCGCCCGGCGCCTGGTGGGCGCCGGGGCGGTCGACCCGGCCCGGATCGTGGCCGTGTCGTGCACCGGGCAGTGGGCCTCCACCGTGCCGGTCGGCGCGGACGGCGTGCCGGTGGGCGACTGCCTGCTGTGGCTCGACACCCGCGGCGGTCGCCACACCCGGGCGGCCATCGGCGGACCGGTCCAGGGGTACGCCCCGTTGCCGCTGCTGCGGTGGATCCGGCATTCGGCCGGGGTGCCGTCCCTGGCCGGGGCCGATCCGGTGGGGCACATGCTGGCCATCGAGCACGGGCAGCCGGCGGTGGCCCGAGCCACACGCTGGTACCTGGAGCCGGTCGACTACCTGACCATGCGCTTCACCGGGGTGGCGGCCGCCACCCATGCCTCGATGGCCGGTGCCTGGTTGACCGACAACCGTGACCCGGCCACCCTGGCCTACGACCCTGACCTGGTGCGGATGGCCGGCGTGCCGCCGGACAAGCTCCCCCCGCTCGTCCCCTTCGGCACCGTGGTCGGCGAGGTACTGGCGGCGGTCGCCACCGACCTGGGCCTCCCCCCGGGCGTGCAGGTGGTGGCGGGCACGCCCGACCTCCACTCCGCCGCCGTGGGGTCGGGGGCGGTGGCGGAGCACCAGGCCCACCTGGCACTCTCCACGTCCTCGTGGGTGAGCTGCCCGGTCCCCCGGAAGAAGACCGATCCGATCCGCCAGATCGCCACCGTCCCCGGGCTCTCGACCCACGGCTACCTGGTGGCCGACAACCACGAGACCGGTGGCCGGGCGCTGGAGTGGGCGCGCGACACCCTCTTCCCGGCGTCCCCGCCCATGTCCCGTCCCGACCTCGGGGCCCTCACCTCCATGGCCGCCGAGGTACCGCCCGGCGCCGGTGGTGTGCTCTTCACCCCCTGGCTGTCGGGCGAGCGATCACCGGTCAGCGACCCGTCGGCCCGGGGCGGGTTCCACAATCTGTCGCTCCGGAGCTCGAGGCCCGAACTGGTCCGGTCCGTGCTGGAGGGCGTCGCCTACAACAGCCGATGGCTCTTCGAGGCGGTCGAGCGGTTCGTCGGCCACCGGCTGCCGGTCGTCCGGATGCTGGGCGGCGGGGCCAGCTCGTCGCTGTGGTGCCGGATCCATGCCGACGTGCTGGACCGCACCGTCGAGCAGGTCGCCGATCCGGTCTACGCCAACCTGCGGGGGGCCGCCCTGCTGGCCGGGATCGCCCTCGGCGACCTGGCACCGGAGGAGGTGCGATCGTGCGTGCCGGTGGCCGGTACCTTCGAGCCCGACCCCACCACGCGCGCCGTCTACGACGGCCGGTTCGCCGAGTTCCCCCGCCTCTACCGGGCGCAGAAGGGGCTGTTCCGACGCCTGAACCATTCGGACACCTGAACACCGGCATCGGCCGGCCGACGGTGTCGGGAGGACTGATCGGCACGCACCCGCCCTGGTCCGGGGGGATGGAATCCGGTACCGCCGCGCACGTTGGCTTCGAGCCGGGCGATCGCCTTCCCGCACTCGCCGGGACTTCAGATACTCCGCAAGTGATCATGCCGAAATCGACGTGTCACGACCGAGGGGAGGGCCGGTTGTCGGGGCGTTGCCTACCAACACCTCGAGGATACCCACGCTGCCCTCGGCATATATGATGAATTAGCAGAGTCATACAACGCCGGAGGAGCGATCGTGACCACCAACTACGTGATGAAGGTGTCCACCAACGGACAGGTCTCGATACCCGCCGAAGCGCGGGCACGGTGGAACGTCGATCAGGTCGTCGTCGTTGACCTCGGGGACCGGGTGGTCCTACGGCCGCTGCCGGCCGACCCTGTGGGGGAACTCCGAGGCAAGTACAAGAGGCGTGGTCCGAGCAGTGAGCGCAGCCGTCGCCAGTCGAGGAGCGACGACGCAGCCCGCGAGCGCCAGAAGTGATCGTCCTTGACTCTTATGCCGTTCTCGCCCTACTCAAGGGTGAACCGGCGGCCATCCAGGTCCAACACCTCGTGGAGGACGAGGAGGATGCGTTGCTCACGTCGCTCGGTGTCGCTGAAGTGCTCGATCACCTCGTACGCCTCGCCGATGCCGAGGAAGATGAGGCCGTACTCGATCTCGCTCAGCTCGGACTGATGACGCCGGCGGCAGTCGAAGCCGATCTAGGCGCCAGAGCCGGACTGCTCCGCGCTCGCCACTATCACCGCAAGAACCGAGCCGTCAGCCTGGCCGACTGCGTGGCGGCAGAAACCACACGACAATTGGACTGTCGGCTCGCTTCGGCAGATCCGCACCTACTCGATATGTGCCGCGACGAACGCATTGACGTCATTCCGCTGCCGGACAGCGCATCACGCATCTGGTTGCCCTGAACGGCGGGTCTGCGCCGTTCTGACGAGCGGTGGAATGATGATCAGGTGGACGACGTCGAGCAGCAGCGCATCGAGAAGCAGCTCCGGCAGGGGCTGGCGAAACCGAGAGACGCTGCCGTCTTCGATCTCCCGCAGGCGTACTCGGTCGGGCTTCGCGAACCCGTGAGACGAGCGGGTCGAGACGACCCGATCTGCCCTTTCACGGCCCGCTCCGAGACTGTCCAAAACGGAGGCCGTGGCGGTCCGGGCATCGTGATCAGGGACCTGGAAGGCTGACCGCCTGCCCTGCCCCTGATCACCGGTTGGTCGGTAGCGATTCACCCATAGCCCACCGGCACCTATGCCACGTCGCCTGAATCGGCACGAAGTCTTCCGACAACCCGACGTAGCAACTTGACGGCGTGATATGCGATGACCGCCGACATTGCCAGCGCGACGGTTGGATCGAGCCAAAAGTTGCCGCTGGTAGCGAGGATGACTGCACCCGTCACAGCGACACCGCCGGCGGCACCGGCATCGGCCACCGTGTCGAGGAGAACCGCACGCATGTTGAGATCCCCGCCCTCCTCTTCCTCGTCATCATCTCCACCAAGGATGACGGCTCCGACCACCATTACCAACGCGGCACTGGCGCTCACGATGAGGACGGGAAGACCGTGGACCTCATGTGTCCCGGAGCGGAGTCGGGTGATCGCCACAGCCGAGACGAACACCGCCAGCATCAGTAGCCATCCAGCATTGACCAGTGCCGCCCATGCCGTCGCCTTGGGATAGCCATCCGGGCGAGCGACTGTCGGTGGTCTTCCTGACAGCCAGATGGCCATCAGGGCGACGCCGATCCCGGCGGCATCTGCGAGGTAGTCCGCTCTCTCGGCCATGTCGCCGAGAAGGTGCACACCGACGCCAATCGCCGCAAGGACTCCGACGAGGGCCAGATTCAGAACGAGAACGAGCCAGAGGCGAGTCGATCGACTCATGCCTCAGTCCGTCGTAGGGACGGGAGATCAGTGGGCAAGCGCCTCACGTGCCTCCCGGACGGCATAGGAGAGAAGTACATAGCCTGCCAGCGGGTCAGCCCACCACCAGCCGATGGAGGCGTTCAGCACCAACCCGATGAGCACTGCTGTGGCCAAGATGCCGTCGATCATGGTGATCCGGCCTTCAGCGCTGAGTACTGGATTCCGAAGTGCCGCTCCGGTCCTTGACTTTCCCGCCGCCAGGGCGAACATCACGACGGCCGTGACCCCTGTCCAGGCGATTCCGAGTGGGCTGTGGCGGGGATGAAAACCAATTGCCAGGGCGACAGTGCTCTGAATGGCAAGGTACACCGCCAATCCCGCGAATGCGATCCCGATGAGGCGCATTGCCCGTTGTCGGCGTTCGTGTGCCATGCCAGCGAGTTCCCAAAGGACGACCGTCGAAGCACCAATCTCGATGAGGCTGTCGAGTCCGAAACCGGCCAGGGCGACGGAGCGTGCCTCGATAGCCGCCAACGGAAGGACGACGACGCCCACCACATTCCAGCCGAGCGTCGCCGTCTCCAGCAGGCGTCCTCGCCTCAGCATCCGATGCCGATCCTCGTTGGCGGGCGCCCCGGTCACCGGGTCAGTGTGTCAGACCTTGTCGATTCAGAGTGACGCCGAAGAAGGCCCCCCTCTGTTCCCCAAATGCCGCCGGGTGGTTGTCACGGGATCCGACCTCGGAGCCGAGGGGCGCATGCCGGTCGCGAGTACCACGCTCCGGCACATCGGGGAGAGGCGACTCGCTTCGGTCAGTACTAGATTCAAGGAGCTGGATTTCGTAGTCGCCCGACACTGCAGAGGTCGCTATGTCTCAGGTCCGTGTCCACAACTTCTCGATCTCCCTTGACGGGTTCGGGACCGGCGAGGGCCTCACATTGGACGCCCCGTTCGGGCACGCCGGCCGTCGTCTGAGTGATTGGGTGTTCGCCACCCAGTTCGGGCACTCGGTCATCTTGGGTCAGCCGGGTGGCTCGACCGGCGTCGACAACGCGTTCGCGGAACGCCTGAATGTCGGGATCGGGGCCGAGATCATGGGTCGGGGCAAATTCGGCCCGCAGAAGGGCCCGTGGACCGATGTCGGCACTGACGACGAGTGGCGTGGCTGGTGGGGACCGAACCCGCCGTTCCACACACCGGTCTTCGTGCTCACGCGCCATCCTCGCCCGTCGATCGAGATGGAGGGCGGGAACGTATTCCACTTCGTCGACGCCACTCCCCACGAAGCCCTCGACCTCGCCCGGGAGGCCGCCGGTGATCTCGACGTGCGCATCGGTGGCGGTCCGACGGTCGTCCGCGAATTCCTCGCCGCCGACCTCATCGACTCCCTCCATGTCGTGTTGGTACCGATCCTGCTCGGCCGCGGTGTCCGGCTGTGGGACGACCTCGAAGGTATCGAGGAGCGCTACAACGTCGAGGCAGTCGCGTCACCAAGCGGCGTCACCCATCTGACCTTCACCCGGCGTTGAGCGATTCGACGGACGTGCCGCCGACCTGCCCCTGATCACCGGGTGATCGAGACGCCGACTACGGAGAACGAGGGAATCCGATCCACGGTGCCACTCCCAAGCGGCCTCCAGGCAACCCTGACGCCCACATCCGGATGGTCTCCGTCCCACCGGCGCACCTCGCCGGCGAGCGTCGTCCGGCTGGTCGGCCGGATCTCCGAGCCGGCGGGTCGGTACGCTTTCGGGATGAGCGCCCCACACCGATTCATCGTCACCTGGGGACGGATGGGACGCTTCGACTTCCAGGCCGAGGTGGTCGAGGGCTGGGATCCCGATGACGCCATGGTCACCGCCGCCGAGCTCCATCCCGAGCTGCCGCGCCCCCGGGTCGCCGTCCTGGCCTCCCGGGCAGGACCGCTCGTCTTCGGTCTCCGTTCGGAGACGGGGGCCGGCCCCGAGTAGCGGTCACCCGCCGCGGTGCCCGGACCATCTCTGATCGAACCCGGCCTGAACGAAGTCCACGGGCCACCCGGGGGGCCGGCCGTACCCAGGTGGTTCCGATCGGCCCACGGTACGATCGCGGCATGGGCGCCCCCCGACAGCTCGCTGACCGGATCGCCATCGACGACCTCCTGACCCACTACGCCACGCTCATCGACGGTCGCCGGTTCGAGGAGCTCGACCAGGTGTTCACTGAGGACGCGGTGCTCGACTACCGCTCGGCCGGCGGCGTCCGCGGCCCGTTCCCCGAGGTTCGTGACTGGCTGGCCAGCGTCCTCCCTGCGTTCACGTGGACCCAGCACCTGGTGGTCAATCACGTCGTGACGCTCGCCCCCGGTGCCGAGGCCGCCACCTGCCGGTCGCTCTTCCACAATCCCAACAGCATGGAGATCGACGGTCGTCCGTGGCTCTTCGTGGTCGGCGGCGCCTACCACGACCGGCTGGTCCGGACCGACACGGGCTGGAAGATCCGCCACCGCGTGGAGGAGACCATCTGGTGGGACCATCCCCTGCCCGGGCTCGACGCCGTCCCGCCCCCACTCCCCGCCGACTGCTTCGACTGAGGGCCGATCGGCCGGCAGGGGCCCCTGAGGGGACCCCGCGGGGACGGCGCCACACCCCGATCAATCTCCGGGGCGCCCGCCGCGGGGTCACGCGCCGCGACCCCAGGTCCAGTTGGCCGGGGATTGGTGACCGGCGGGTCGGGTTCCAACAGATTCCGATTGGTGACTTCGTGCTGTGGTCGCCGACGGCGTGCGTGCGCCGGATCAGCCTTCCTCCTGGCCGGCGGTCGAGCACCTTCACGGCCACCATGTACCTTGGATTACCCCACGCACTATGAGTCCCGACGGTCGACTGACCGCCCACGGCTCACGAAGCAAACGAAGTAGTGGGCGTGCAACACTGACCGAATGAGCACTCTGGCGGAGCCTCTTCAACGGCGAAGCGGATCTCCCATCGTTCGATCGCCGAGGAGCCCCTTGGGCGGGCGGGTGCGAGGCTGGCTCGGCGTCATGGGATTCACCCTCCCTGTCGGCGCCTACTTCTGGCTGATCCATCACTACGGTGTCAATGTCGTGTATCTCGACCAGTGGGGCGACGTGGGCATCATGCAACACTCGTACTCCGGGACTCTGACGCTCGGCACCCTGTGGTCCCAGCACGGTGAACAGCGGATCCTGTTCCCCAATCTGATCGTCCTCGCGCTCGGTCACACCACGCACTTGAACATCGTGGTCGAGCAGTACCTCAGCGCGATCCTCCTGAGTGTCTCGTCCTTCCTCTTGGTCCTGAGCCACAAGCGACGAAGTGCGAAACGTTGGCTCTGGTACTGCCCGGTCCCCATACTGATGCTCTCGTTCGTCCAGAGCGAGTCGACCCTGTTCGGGTTCCAGCTGGCTTGGTACCTCGTGATACTGATGCTTGCCGTTGCCCTCTTCTTGGTCGATCGGCCGTCATTGTCGAGATTGGCGCTCGCCGGAGCGATAGTCCTGACTTTCCGCATGTGTGAGGACGGTTTTGCGTCCCCCACTCAGCGGTAGCTCGATGCGGGGATGGCGAGGAGTTCGAGCACGATCCGCTGTAGTTCGGTCAGCTCGGGTGAGAAGGTCT
>Ga0080006_1123969_pt1 | contig 95165 bp, 64 predicted proteins | sample RS3BMetagenome_FD_69209 | JGI IMG/M metagenome (GOLD analysis project Ga0080006, IMG submission 69209) | Ferric oxide microbial mat and aquatic microbial communities from Rainbow Spring, Yellowstone National Park, USA - RS3B (SPADES... ... | reverse complement strand
CGGTGAAAAATCGATCGACGCCGCCATCGGTACGAGGCACCCTGTCGGTCGGTCGTTCGACCCGTCCCTCTGGCTGCATGACCCTGCGTTTCGGGTGGCGGCATGAGGGTGCGAATTGGCACGCGGGAGCGCGCGAGGCTCGGTACGCGAGCGTGCTGATCCGCCGGGAACGGAGGACCCGCGGAACGCGCCTGGCAGTCAGACGCTGGTATGGGGGGCTTGCCGCCCCCAGCCCCCAGAGGCCACGGGTTGCCCAGGGCCCGCTCACGGCGACCGTGAGATAGTTAGGAGTCCGAACTATTTCTGAAGGACCGAGGACACCACCTGCGTCCGCGCTCTTCAACGGTGCGTAGCCCGCGAGAGGGAAGGCGCGGTCGTCGCGAGGAAAGCGGCGCGCCTTTCGAGGAAAGACGCCTCCCTCGCGAGGGACGCACCAGAAGCTCCATCCCTTCGATGCGAAGACGCCTTCTGCGCGATCCGAGCACGCCCTCGTCTCCTGAAGAAGAGGACGGGGCGCGAGTCCTGATCGACGGCCGCGTGTATCGCCAGCCGCGACGAACCGTGCGTCACGTCGACCGCGCGAACGGCGCGCGGGGCCTCAGAACGTGCCCACGAGGCGGAAGGTCGGCGCCGTGCGCCCGCTCGCGTCGCGCGGAAGAGCGAAGCTCGGGGCCAGTTGCAGAGGGAGCGCGCGGCGCGCGGTCGAAGCCGTTCGCGCCGGGCGATCAAACGAGAGGACGGCGATGTCGACGACCGACGCAGCGACGAATCCCGCGCCCAGCCCGATCATGTAGCCCAGGAGCGCGCCGCCGGCGGCGGGCCCGAAGCAAAACCAGCCCTGGCTGCAGGTGCCGGGGAAGAGCGAACCGCTCGCGAAGCCGATGAGAATGCCCGACCCCGCGAGGACGATCGGGCTCCCGGCCCGCAGGGCCAGGCTCACGAATCCGTTGCTCACGTTGCCTCGCGCGAAGTGCACGATGGGACCGCCGAGCAGGTAGCCGCCAAACGCGACGCTTCCGATGGCGGTACTGGACGTGCCACCGTCCTAACCCGTGCGGGCCATGGCGACGGCCCCCGCCGCCAGCGACGCGGCGTCGATGATCGCGATTCCCACCCGTACCAGTGGGGCTTGCGCTCGGGTGCGCGCTCGGCGGCGGAGCCTGTCGGCACCGGATCGGCGAAGCCCGGCTTGGCGAATGCCGTCCAGGTTGCGAGGACCGACACGGCAAGCGCGAGCGGCTGCGCCTTCGGCCACACCCGCGCGCGCGGGCCGTGCGGCCGCGTCCCCCCTCGTATTGCCATGTTCCCATGGTTACACCACGCGAAGCGCGCGTCGCCTGCTTCGTCGCGTCGCTCGGGCTGTACCATCCCCGGAGTCGTACGCGCGCTCTTCCTCTTCTTCATCGCCATCGGTACGGCGGTGCTCGCGGTGTGCGGCATGCTGGACGCGGAGTGGCGGGCGCGCCCGCCGACCGTGGGCGACTCACGGCGAGTAGGTCGTGCAAGGGGTCTTGCCGAGCAAGCGAAATGCGGGGGGGCGACGTCACCGAACGCGCCTTCGGCGAGCCCGTACGACGACGGCGGAATCGTGGGCAAGTTGGCATTTCTCCTCGTCCGACGTCCTCCTACGCGCGCAGGACGCGCATCTCGGGCCATCCGGCGCGCTCCTACCGTCGTCCGACGAGCACTTCTCGGCATTTCGACGTGCTCCTCCCGACGGGAGGAGCGCACTCGATCCGGGTCCCTCGTGCCCCTACGCGGGGGAAATGGCGATCGCGCCCCGGCAGGAGCGCGCCACTCGCGCGTAGGAGCGCATTGCACCCGCGCAGGAGCTCGATGGATCCGGGTGTGATGCCCGTTGCTCCCCGTCCCGAGCGCGCCACTCCCCGGGAGGAGCGTATGACACTCGCGTAGGAGCGCGTCGTGCGCGGATCCGTCGCGCTCCTCCCGGCGTCCGGCGGCCGCTTCTCGTCGTCCGGCGCGCGCCGTCGCTCGTGTGCCGCGCGTTTCTCGCCACGTTGCGGCCGCTCGTCGTGCGATCCCGGGCTCTTCTCCTCGTCCCGTGCCTGTCGGCGTGCGACCGGAGCGCGTCGCCCGCGGTGAAACGGGCACGGGATGCGGGTCAAACGCTCGCTTCCGCCGATCCCACCGGCGGTTCTCCGTCTGGCACGGCCGCTTCTCGCGGCGAAGCGCCGCTTCCGCCGCTCCAGCGCCCGTTTCTCCTCCTCCCGCGCCCGCCGTCGACCCGGATCCGGTCGGCCCCATCGATGCGAGGCCCTTCGTCGCCGAAGCGCACGCCCGGTATCCGGACGTGGAGGCCATCACCGTCGAGGGAAACGCCTTGGCTCGCCGGCGAGGCGCCGCGGGGCGGCGAGGGGGCTCCGTCGCTCGTCGATGCAGGCGCGCCGCTGGTCGACGAAGCCGTCGCGCACGAGGGCGATGCTTCGTCGTTCGGCGGCGCCGCGCTGCGGCCGGAGCGCGCGAGGGTCGGCGTCGACCGCGAGGCTCCTTGCTTGGTGCGAGCGGCAGCGAGCGAGAGCGGCGCATCGGCGAAGCGCGGTCGCGGGGGCTTTTCGCTCGGCGGCGTGGCGGTGACGCGGGAGCGCGTCGATGACCGAGTGGTAGCGCACGGTCGCCGTTCACAGACTCAGCCGGCTCTTGGGACAGGCGCGCCGCTCGCACCGTCCGCCGCCGCGGCCGCCCGCTCTTGTAACCCCATCGTGAGCGCGGTCAGTCCGGCCAGACCGCCGAGCTGCATGCTTTCCACCGCGGAGCTGGGGACGACGACGATGGTCGCGTTCTGCTTCAGCCCCTCGTAGAGCATGTTCATCGCCCGCAGATGGAAGGCGGTCGGGTTGTCGCTGTAGGTCTTCGCCGCTTCCCCGAACGACTCGGCGACCTGCCGCTCGGAGTCTCCGAGGATGACGCGCGCCTGACGCTCTCTCTCGGCCTGAGCCTGCATCGACATGGCATTCTCGAGAGCCGGCGGAATGAGGACGTCCTTCACCTCGACCGAGAGGACGTTGATGCCCCACGGCTCGGTGCGCTGGTCGATGATCCGCTGCAACTCGCGGCTCATCTTGTCTCGCCCCTCGAGCATGTCCGCGAGCACCGTCTTGCCGATGACGTCGCGCAGGGCGGTCTGCGAGGCCCAGTTGATCGCGCTCCTGTAGTCGGCGACGTCGAGAGCCGCCTTCTTCGGATCCAGCACCCTCCAGAACAGGACCGCTTCCACGTCGACCGGCACGGTGTCCTTGGTGAGCGTCCTCTCCGCCTTGAAGGCGGCGGTGATCGTGCGCGTGTCGATCCAGTAGGGGATGGCGTCGACGATCGGGACGATGAAAAAGAGCCCTGGCCCACGCAACGCGCGGAACCTGCCCATCCGCAACACCACGACCTTCTCCCACTGGTCGGCCACCTTCACGGCCGCGGAGACGAGCGACGCAATGAGCACCGCGACCACCGCGATGCCCACGCCCGCGACGTAGTCGCCGCCGGCGCCCGCCAGGTAGGCGAAGGCTCCCCCGATCGCGAGGACCAAGAAGAATAATAGAACGGAAAACGACGTCGATTTCCTCATGAACACGTACCGGCTGCGATCGGCTCGGCGAGCCGTGCCGCACGCTGGATCCTTCCGGACCTCGTGGTGCAAGGCGTGTACCGGCAGTCCGAGCGCCGGTGCCGAGCGATTCGCGTCGCGGTGCGCTCGGGTCTTCGGCCTCATCCTCCCGTAGGCAACGAGCCTACGGGCTCGCTTTCTGCTTTTTTCCGCAGCCGACGAGCAGGTACGGACCATGCGGATAGGCCGAGGAGAGCTCTTGGGGTCGCGCTCGTAGCCTCGGCTGTCCCGTAAAGGGGTTGCTGGCGATGGATGAGAGGAACGGCACCGCGGGCACGGGTCACCTCGTCGTGACGGCGCCCGACGTGGCCCCTTCGCCGACGGAGTCGGTGAGCACTGCCAACGAGGGCCGGGCGACGGGTCTCGCGAGCGACGAGGCCAGGCGCCGGCTGGAGGCGTTCGGCCCCAACGCCACGCCCGATACGGCTCTGCACCCCTTGCGCAGGGCGCTGAGCAAGCTCTGGGCGCCCGTTCCATGGATGCTCGAAGCCGCGGTCCTGCTCGAGCTCGCGCTCGGCAAGTACGCCGAGGCCGCGATCATCGCAGCCCTTCTCGTGTTCAACGCCGCGCTCGGGTTCTTCCAGGAGGGGCGCGCGCAGGCGACCCTCGCGGCGCTGAAGTCGCGGCTCGCGCTGACCGCCTCGGTCCGACGTGATGGCGCCTGGAAGATCGTGCCCGCCGCCGAGCTGGTGCCTGGCGATCTCGTGAAGCTATCGCTGGGCGCCGTGGTGGCCGCCGACGCGCGGCTGATTGCGGGGGAAGTCCTGCTCGACCAGTCCATGCTCACGGGCGAGTCCCTCCCCATCGAGGCGGGCCCAGGTCTACAGACCTACGCAGGGGCGCTGGTGCGTCGCGGCGAAGCGGTGGCGGAGGTCACGGCGACCGGAGCGCGGACCACGTTCGGGCGCACCGCGGAGCTGGTACGCACGGCTCATGTCGTCAGCTCCCAGCAGAAGGCCGTTCTGCGCGTGGTGCGCAACCTGGCCCTGTTCAACGGCGCCGTCATCGTCGTCCTCGTGGCGTGCGCCTTCGCTCTCTCGACGCCGGTGGCGGCGGTCATCCCGCTCGTGCTGACGGCGGTCCTCGCGTCGATCCCGGTCGCGCTGCCGGCCACCTTCACCGTGGCGGCGGCGCTTGGCGCCCGCGACCTGACGAAGCTCGGGGTCCTACCGACGCGGCTATCCGCCGTGGACGAAGCGGCGACGATCGACGTCCTGTGCTCCGACAAGACCGGCACCCTGACGCTCAACGCGCTGAAGGTGACCGCCGTTCGTCCCATGGCAGGGTTCGACGAAGCGCACGTCCTGGCGATGGCCGCGCTGGCGAGCTCCGATGGCGGACAGGATCCCGTCGACAGCGCCGTCCGCGCTGCCTCCGGTAACGCGCCAACCGACGTACCGAAGCTCGTCGACTTCGTGCCGTTCGACTCCGACACGAAGATGTCCGCGGCGACGGTGGCAGACCCGGGCGGCGCAACGACGCGCGTCGTGAAGGGCGCCTTCTCCACGGTCATCGGCCTTGCTGGAGCCTCGCCCACGGCGGCCGAGGCAGCCAGCGAGCTCGAAGGGAAGGGCTTCAGGGTTCTCGCCGTCGCGGTAGGTCCGCCGGCCGCGATGCGACTCGCGGGAATCATCGCCCTGAGCGATCCGCCGCGACAGGACTCCGCGGCGCTCGTCACGGAATTGCGCACCCTGGGCGTCCGCACCGTGATGGTGACGGGCGATGCGCCGGCGACAGCAGCCATCGTGGCGCACGCGGTGGGTCTCGAAGGCGCGATCTGCCCGCCGGGGCCAATCCCCGACGGGGTGCGCCCCGAGCAATACGCGGTCTTCGCGGGCGACCTGCCGGAGGCCAAGTACGAGCTCGTGAAGGCATTTCAGAAGGCAGGCCACACCGTCGGCATGTGCGGCGACGGCGCCAACGACGCGCCGGCCCTGCGCCAGGCACAAATGGGGATCGCCGTGTCGACTGCAACGGACGTGGCCAAGTCGGCGGCCGGCATCGTGCTGACCAGACCCGGGCTCGAAGGCATCGTGGCCTCGGTCAAGGAGGGCCGAGTGACGTTCCAGCGGATCCAGACCTACGCGCTGAACGCGATCATCAAGAAGCTCGTGACCGTGCTCTTCTTGACGGCGGGTCTGGTGATGACCAGGCACGCGATCTTGTCCCCGATGCTGATGGTCCTCGTGATGGTCACCGGCGACTTCCTGTCCATGTCGTTGACGACCGACAACGTCCGACCGTCGCCGCTTCCGAGCGTCTGGAGAATCGGCCACTTGACGCTCGCCGGCGCCGTCCTGGGAGCCGGCTTCCTGGCCTTCTCCGTCGCCGTCCTAGCGATCGGCACGTACGGGATGGGGCTCGGCAGCGAGGCGCTGCGGACCCTCACCTTCCTCACCCTCGTGTTCGGGGGCGAGGCGATGCTCTACGCCATCCGCGACCGGCGGCGACTGTGGGGTTCTCGGCCGAGCCGCTGGGTCGTCGTGTCGTCCGTCGCCGATCTCTCGATCGCTTCGACGTTGGCCACGCTCGGCCTGCTGATGAAGCCCCTCTCGATCGCCGCGGTTGCCGGCACTCTCGTCGCGTCGGCCGTCTTCGGATTCGCCCTGGACGCGGTGAAGGTCCCGGTCTTCAAACGACTCCGAATCGCGTAGTAGAAGCTCGGCGGACCGGCGCCGGGCAACGAGAGTGGAAACGCCGCGACCCCAAGCCAACCACGCCAGCCCGCGGGCTTCGCCCGCGCCGTTGACCGGCAGGAGCCCCCGCCGTATGGTCTAGAGACCTCCCCTCGAGCCTGTACCCACTCCTGGAAGCCCGCCGACGCGATGACCCTGCCGGTGACGCAAGGCGATGTACTCGCTGGCAAGTACCGGGTCGAACACATCCTCGGAACGGGCGGGATGGGGGTCGTCGTGTGCGCGCGCCACATGCAGCTCGACGCGCTCGTCGCCCTCAAGTTCATGCTCCCCCAGGCGGCCGAGGACAAAGAGGCGGTCAGCCGCTTCCTCCGCGAGGCGCGCGCGGCCGCTCGCTTGCGCGGTGAGCACATCGCGCGCGTGACCGATGTTGGGATGCTCGAGTCCGGCGCGCCGTACCTGGTGATGGAGTACCTCGAGGGGAAAGACCTCGCCGCGACGCTCTCCGAGGGCCGTCCGTCGGTGCCGCAAGCGGTCGAGTACGTCGTGCAGACGTGCGAGGCGCTCGAAGAGGCCCACTCGCGAGGCATCATCCACCGCGACATCAAGCCGTCGAACCTGTTCTTGACGAAGAAGCCGAACGGCCAACCGTCGATCAAAGTCCTGGATTTCGGCATCTCGAAGCTGGCGCCAAGCAGCAGCACCGCGGCGCCTGCGGGCGCCGCCATGAGCGCGACGAGCACGAAGGCGGTCTTCGGATCGCCCCTCTACATGGCGCCCGAGCAGATGCGCTCGGCGGCGAAGGTCGACGCACGAGCCGACGTCTGGTCGCTCGGGGCGACGCTCTACGAGCTGCTCGCGGGACGCGTGCCCTTCCTCGCCGATTCGATCATGGATCTTTGCCTGAAGGTCGCGCAGGAGCCGCCCGATCGGCTCCGCGAGCTGCGCCCCGAGGTGCCTGCCGAGCTCGAGGCAATCGTCGAGCGCTGTCTGGCGAAGGATCCTTCCGAGCGCTTCGCCAGCGTGGCCGACCTGGCGGTCGCGCTCACCCCGTATGCAGTCAAGCGCCGGCCGAGCATGGTCGACGACGATCCTGCAGCCGAGACCCATCCGGTGCCTGGGTTGACGGGGCCGGCGCCTGCATTCGCGATCGCGCCGGTCCCCGTCGCTCCCGTCGAAGCACACGATGCACAGCCGGCGAACGGGCCGCCCGCTGCGTCCACGCAGAAGTCCTCGGATGTCGCAGCTCCGGCGGCATCCGCCGCAGTGGCCTTGCCTGCGCAGGTCATGCCGGTGCAGACCGGGGCGAACTGGGGGAACACGAGTGGGGGCCCGAGCAAAGCGCCGACGGGGTGGGGGCGCAGCCTTTGGCTCGGCGGCGGGGGTGTCGTCGTCGCAGTTGCGCTGGTGGCGTTGGTCGCGACGCGCGGCAGCCTGCGCCCGTCGACGAGCGCCGCCACCGTGCCTGAACCGTCCGTGCCGTCGGTCGGCGCCTCGCCGACCATCCCCGAGTTGCCGCCGTCCGCCGCGACCTTGGCTCCTCTGGCGCCATCCACCGATCCCGCCCCGTCGCTGAACGTCTCCGCCCCTGCGCCTTCACCGACTCCGGCGCCTGTGGCATCCGCACCGGCAGCCGTGAGCCGCCCTCGAGTCGCGCCCGATGCCCGACCGACCGCGGCCCCTGGTCTCTCCCACGAGCCGACGACGAGGCGGACGCACACCAAGCCGACCGTCGATCCCTATGCCAACCCGAACTGAGCGGAGTCCTCTGCCGCATGGTCCGACACGCCTTCACCGCGCTTGGTCTCTCGCTCGCGAGCGTCGCGGCCGCTTCGTCGGCGCGCGCGCAGAATCCCCCGCCGGACGACGCGGAGCGTCGTGCAGACGCCCTTTTCTTCGAGGCGCGTCAGCTCATGGCCGCGGGCAAGTACGCCGAGGCGTGCCCCAAGCTCGAGGAAGCGTCGCACGCACATCCGGGCATCGGAGTGCTGCTCAACCTCGGCGACTGCGATGCCCACGTCGGCAAAGTGGGGAGCGCGTGGACTGCGTTCCACGAGGCCGCCGAGGCCGCGCGTCGCGCGTCCGACGAGCGCGAAAACGAGGCGCGCAGGCGCATGGCGCAGCTCGAGCCGCACCTCAATCGGCTCACGGTGGAGGTGCCGCCGCAGAGCGACACCGCGGGCCTCGGCGTGCGGCTCGATGGAGCTCCGCTCGATCGAGCAGCCTGGGGCGCGGCGATCGTCGTGGATCCCGGGGTGCACAAGCTCGAGGCGCAGGCCGCCGGGCACAAGCCCTGGTCCCAATCGCTCGAGATCCTCGCGCCTACGACCACGGCCACGATCCCGCGGCTCGAGCTCGACACGCCGCCCCCGGCGCCATTCCCGCCGCCTGCAGGGCAAACTGCGGACACCCCGCCGGCCGCGGACACGCCGCCCGAGTCCTCGTCCGGGGGGATCGACCGCCGCTTGCTGGCGCTCGGCGCCGGCGGAGTCGGGGTCGTCGGTGTGGCGCTCGGCTCGGTCTTCGGCCTCCTCTCCATCTCTCACAAGAACGTGGGAAACGCCCATTGCCAGCTTGGCCCGAACGGCAACGAATGCGACGCGCAAGGGGTTCAGGCACGCAGCGACGCCATCACGGCCGGCAACGTTTCGACGGTCGCCTATGTCATAGGAGCCGTGGGGCTCGCGGCAGGCGCGGTCCTCTGGTTTACAGCGCCGCCCAGGTCGAGCGGGCCTGCCGTCGGCGTCGCTGCGGGGCCCGGCAGCGCGCAGCTCGTCGGGGTCTGGTAGCCGCGCGGGCTCACCCGGAGCTCGTGAAGAGCTCCGTCACGGGCAGGAAGCGGGCTGCATCGGTATCTGGTACGCGCCGATCGAAATCGACCCCGCCGCAGGGCGCGTCGTGCCGTAGAGGTCATTCTTGATCTGGGACTCCGCCATCCCCCCAGCGAGGAGAGGGCAAGGGTCGGTCGCGGGCAGCGTCCACCCGGCGCCGAAGAGATCCGTCTTCCCCTGATCGGCCGCGCTCCACGACGCAACGAGCGCAGACATGCACGCGGACGTGGGGTCGCCCCCCGCATCGCCCGGGCCAGGCACGTTGCTGCACGCAGCCACGTACGCGCAGTACGTCTGCCCGTTCGGGCAGTCGCTCTCGAGGCCCATGTTCCCCCCGGTCGTCACCCCGATGTTCGCCAGCGACGTCTGCATCGCCGAGACGGCCTGGCCGTCGCCGCTCGTCCAGTTGGCGTAGCAGCCGGAGCCCGCGCCGTTGACGGCATAGGTGCCGTGGTAATTGTTCGCGAACGCGTTGTGCTGGATGGCTTGCACGTCGCCCACGCAAGCGTCGACGACGATCCCTGCGCTGTTGGCCACTCCGTTGCCGAGAAGGAGGTTGTCTTGAACGACGGCCGCCGCGCCGCCGTGGATGTTGATCTGCCCTGCGAACGTGCCGTCGGCGCGGGCGCCCCCGAACACGGTGTTGTACGCGACGAGCGGCCCCTGTCCGCCCAGGCTGATGGGGTACGACGATGCACCAGGTCCGGCGAGCACCATGTTGTTCGCGATGACCGACGACGGACCGGTGTCCTGCTTGATGCCGTACGCGCCTCCCTGGCCGCTCGGCGCCCCTGCGAAGACGCGGTTCTGCAGGACCTGCGTGGGCTGCGCGAACTCGATCCCGACCGTGGCCGCGCCGCCGGACTGCGACGCGGCGCCGGTGCCGCCGTCCACGCGGTTCATCGCGATCGCGGCCGTGCCTACGAGGGAGGCCGTGCTGTAGATCCCCAACGACCCGACGGACGTTCCGTGTCCCGAGCCGCCCTGGATCGTGTTACCGCGGATGCTCGCGCTCCCCTGGCCCACCCAGACGGCGACGCTCCCGAAGCCGGCCGTGTTGGTCCCCGAGCCGCCCTCGACGAGGTTGAGGGTGAGCTCCGCCGTCGACTGCAGGAGAATCACCCCGTTCGAGGCGCCAACGACGGCGTCGCTGGCGCTCGCCGAGCCTCCCAGAATCTGGTTGTTCGAGATGACCGGGGCGGCATTCGCTTCGACGCGGAGCGCCGCGCGGCCCGCCGTCGAGCTGGTCGATCCCTTGAACGTGAACCCGTCGACGACGATCGCGGCACCGACCGCGGCGCCCGAAATGCGCAGCGTGTCGCTGTCCTGCTGGCTCGCGGCGTTCGTGACGATGGTCTCGTTCGTTCCGTCGAACGACGGATAGCCATACGTCGGCGTCCGCGACCACGAATCGCACGCGTACCCGCCGAGGAGCGAAACGGGGAGCGTCAGCGTGAGCGCGGGCTCGGCGAATGTCCCCGCGCAGACGTGGATGGCGAGTGGGCTCGATCCCGCGTCGCCCGCCTTCCCCGCATCGAAGCCGCCGGTGCCTGCGTCGACGCCCGCCTCGGGCGGGGCGATGACGGCGCCAATCGCGGCGAGCGCTCCGGTGATCGTCTGCTTGGCGGTGCACGGCGTGCAGCCGTCGCGCGCATCGTCCCCGAAGGGCGATACGTAGAACACGCCCGCCTGGCACAACACCGGCGCGGCGTCGACCGGGGGACCGGAGTCGGGACACGACGGCGGAGCGTCCGAAGCGACGTCCGGTGCAGTTTCGGCCACCGTGTCGGCGGCCGCGTCCTGGTCGACGTAGGTCGAATCGAGCGTCGCACCTGCATCGGCGAACAGCACGCCCTCCTCGTTCCCCAGGATGGCGTTGCAGCCCCCGACGGCGGCGAGGGGCAAGGGAGCAAGCGCGAGGACGATTCGCCATGCAGTACGGCGGCGACCCATGCGTCCTTCAACGTATAGACCCAACGTCTCGCGGGGCGCCATCCCGAACTGCTCCCCCGGAGTAGCCTCGCCTTCCCGATCCATGCGTGCGTGCACACTGCGCTTCGTGACCATCGCCGCGATGACGCAACCCTCGCGAGGCTCCTTGCTTGGTGCGAGCGGCAGCGAGCGAGAGCGGCGCATCGGCGAAGCGCGGTCGCGGGGGCTTTTCGCTCGGCGGCGTGGCGGTGACGCGGGAGCGGACGTCGGCGGACGAGAGGCGCGTTCCGCTGGGAGAAGGGCGCCGAGCAGGGCGTCGGGCGTTCGCAGGTGCAGTGAGGCCCCGGAGCTTGCCGGACCGATGAGCTACGGGCTCCTCGCGCACCGGAACCCGACGTCGGGATCACCGAACACCCCCGGACCCACGCCCGTGGCGTAGTTTCGGCTGGGCGGAAGCAGCATGTCCGCTCCGTTGATGTACGAGCTGCCTCGGACGGCGCGATACGGATACAGGTTCTCGGGCTCGGGCGTCAGCTCCGCGCAGTCCGTGCAGGGGTTGCCGTACACCGCGTCATCCCAGTAGTCGAAGGTCCACTCGGACAGGTTGCCTGCGAGATCGAGCTGTCCCCACCGTCCGACGCCCAGGGTCGCCGTTCCGACGGGCGCGATGTTCGACACGTCGCTGCACCGGGCGGCGCCCGACGGATAGTTGCAGCCGAAGACCGCGTACTGGCTCGTCGTCCCGGGGTCCGCGGTGCCCCACGGGTACTCGAGCTGCAGGGCGCCGCCGGAGGCCGCGTATTCCCACTCGGCCTCGCTCGGCAGAAAGCCGCCGTCCCAAATGCAGAATGCCTCCGCGAGGACCCAGTGCACGCAGTTGATGGGCAGCTTTTCGTGGTCTGCCGGCGAGGCAGTCCACGTCTGGAAGCCGGTGTCGGGCGCGTCGCAGGTCAGGAGCGGCGCCGAGTCGAGGTACACGTCGTCTTTCGGGTCCCAGCCCGTCTCGTACGTCGGGCTCGCGCCCGTGCGGGCGTTCGCCAGCCCCCGGCCACCGTTGACGTGGGTGTGCTTGCCCGAGCCCGGCGCCGGCAGCCAGCCGGCGCCTCCGTCGGCGCGCGTGATCGCGCGCATGAACTGGCGGAACCGGCCGACGGTGACCTCGTACTCGTCGAGCCGGAAGGTGCTCACCGTCGCCGGGTCGGCTTCGCCCGCGGCTCCCGCGCCCGAGTTCGCGTACGTGCGGAAATACGTGCCGCCGGGGACCAGCAGGCTCGCGCAGCAGCTCTCGTCGCCCGCTCCGCAGTTGGTCATCCCGTCGCCGCCCGGGGCGCAGCTCGGCGCGTTCACCGCTCCACCGTCGTCGCCGCACGTGGCGGTCGGGCATGGGCCGCCGTCGCTCGCACGGAGCGTCGACCCGCCGCAACCGGCGACGCTGGCGGCAGCGACGGCGACGGCGACGGCGGCGCCCGTGACCCCTGCGCAATTTCGTGATCGCTTCATGCAGCCTCCGTGGATCGTACGCGACGACGCAACGGTCGTGCCGCCTCCCGGCCCGCAGACTGCCGAGGCGTCCACGGTCACCACCTCGTAGCCCGCCCACCGCTCCGGGTCGGCCGGCGTCATGTCGACCATCGAGCGCACCAGCGCGCGGAAGTACGGTGTCGCCCGGAGCATCTTCTTGTGCAGCCGCACGTGGCTGACGGCTGGACCGCCCGCCTCCGCCATCACCGCCACCGTCTGACGCAGCGGCAGGTCGGCGCCCACGTGCAGCAGCGCCAGCCGGAGCAGGTCGTCGGCGGTGCGGATCTTGGCGTTGCCGAACTGCGTCTGCACCTGCTTGTGCTCCTCGGCAAGCTCGCGATAGTGCGCAGGAAGTCGGCAGCGCACGGCCTCCCAATCGGACCTAGTACCCAGGTGTCGCTCCGGTGCGTTCGGCAACACGTCATGGTCGCGCCAGGTATCTCGTTTGCGGCTTGGTTCAGCACGAGACGTCCGAGACGTCGCCGGCATGCCTTGCTGCGAAGCCCTGTCAATCGCACCGGCATAACATCGTCGGCTCGGTGACCTCGCCGAGCACGCGCAGCCGGCCGCCGCACTGCCAGCACCGGAGCCTGGTAGCTGTCTCTCGCGTAGGCGAGGAACGTCTCGAGGTGCGCGCGCCTCCGAAGGAGCGTGTCAGCCCGGAGTCGTGTCGTTTCGCCGGCGAGAAGGCAGTCCAAGCGGGTTGCGGCGAGCACGGGAGGGCGCGCGCGAGGTCACCGATCGCCGATTAGGCGTTTCCGTACAACGACAACCGAAACGCGGGCTAGTTGGCCTGCGCCCGCGCTGAGGCGCTCACCTCGTACGGCGCCGGGCCTCGCCGTCGGCCTTCCGGCCGCGAATCACGGGCCATTTCGCGGCAATCGGCCGCGGTCGGTCGAAATGGTCACGCGGTCGACGCAATCCCGACCTCGGCCGACCGAAACCCGACCACGTTCGACGCGCTCCCCGGGGTGGCAAACGCAAACCCGGCCTCGTCCGACTCGACCCCGACGTTTTTCGGTCGGACGCCGACGGTTTTCGGGCCGAGCAGGCACGGGTTCGGTGCGCCCGGGTCGGGGGCCGACCGAAGAAGGTCGGCATCCGCCGCAGACACGAAGGCGTCGGACTCGAACACGACGACCTCGAGTCCGGCGAGGTCGGGAACCAGTCCGACGAGGAGGGCGTTCGACGAAACGAGGCGCGGATCCAGTCCGACGCCTTCGTGTTTCGGTCCGCCGCGTCGGGGTTCGAGTCGGACGAGGCCGAGGTCGGACCGGAGCAGGCGCGCGCCCGACTCGCCGGCGTCCAGGTCGGACCGAACATCGTCCTCGTCCGGCTGAAACCCTGCGGGGGCGGACTGAAACATGTCGGGGGCGAGTCCGACGAGGTCGGGATCCAGTCGACCGATGCAAGATTCCCGTCCAGTGCTTCACGATGACGACTCGTCCGCCCTTTGCTTCGCTTCGAAACCGAAGTCGTCTCGCGCAGATACGGAGCCGAATCCCCCGTTGACGCCCTTCAGCGGTAGAGCGAGCCGGCCGCGTCGAGCGCCCAGCGCAGGTAGCCGGCCGATGGCGGTCCCATATTTCGGGAGCTGCGCTATGCCCGCGGCAAAGCCACGCAGCGCCACGCGGAACTCCTCTAGCTTCTCCTTCGTGACAATCCGCGTCTGAGCATGCGGCGTTGCCGCATGCTCGAAGACCGTCGAGGGATGCACGAGGAGGGGTGTGGCTTGCCGGGCGCCGTCCCGGCGCGGCCATCGTGCTCGCCCCCAACGTCTTGGCCGTCGAGCATTGGAATCGCCTCGTCGGCGGCTTGCTGTACGCTGCGACACCCGAAGATCGCCTCGACGAAGATGCGCCCCACCGCCGACAGCGCGTCCGAACGAAACGCGGCGAGCGGAGCAGCTGGCGGCCGCCAAGGCCAAGCGCGATGCGACGCGCAAGGCCCGCGGCACTCGCGGCAAGAAGGCAAAGCTCGCCGTCAAAGGCGACGTGACCGGGGTCGTCGTGACCCCGGTGACGGCTTCTCCTTCCGCACCGCAGCCGGCACCGACGGCGTCGAGCGCTTCCGGCGGCCCCACCAACGGGGCCCGCTCGCGAGCGAGGCCGACGTCACGACAGCGCCCAGCCAGCGCTGACCCGAGAGGGACCGGGATGCGCCGCTCGTCATCGGGTCGGCTCGGCCCTCCGCCGACGCACGGCCGCTCACGGCGCAAGGCGAACGCGCGCTGCGTCGGTGTCGAACACGATCCCTTTCGGGAACGCCGACAAGCCGAGGAGGCCATCGACGTGCCCGCCCAGCGCATCGGCGACGGCCTGCACGTAGGGGAACGACGGCGCGCGCAGGACGGGCACCGTCTTCTTGAAGCTGCCCATCGTGAGCGTGACCGTCCCGAGATACAGCTTGACCGTGTTGCCGTCGGAGTCGACGCCCTCGACCTCCTGGTCGCCGGGCTGCGGCTGCTGTCCCAGCCACAGCGAGTCGGGCGCCCCGGTGTCGATGATCAGCTGCACCGGCTTGCCGTCGAACGCCACGTCGTGGATGCGCACGTAGCCCTGCTGCCGCTCGAAGGGCGCGCTCGGCCAGCTCGCCGCCTCGGAGAACGGCGTGCCGGAAGCGCTCCAGACCACCTGGCTCGCGACGAAGTCGAGCTTGATCGGGCGCGTGAACAGGCGGTCGCCGCCGAGCGTCCCCACGACGGGCTTTCCGTCGACCGGCGGGCTGTCGACGACGTCGATCCCGGGGATCGCCACCGTGTCGCATCCGAGCCCGATGCTCCCCGCGTCCGGCGTCAGCGTCATGTCCGAGCCCGGCCCGGCGTCCTCGCCGCCATCGGCTCCGCCGTCGGGCAGCGGCTGGTGCAGAAACGTGTACGGGCTTCCCGTATCGAGCACGAACAGGACCGGGTTCGCCTGGTAGGTCGCCGGCACGAAGAGCGCCAGCGGGGTCTGACCGACCGGCGTCGATTGCATCGTGACGACGAGCGGAAGCGTCCCGGTCGCGCACGCCGCGTCGCCGCCGCCGTCGTCGGAGGACGACGACGAGGACGACGAAGCGTCCGGGGCGGAGGGCGCGGCGCCCTCGCCGCCCGGCTCGGCCGACGAGCCGCCGCAGGCGGCCGCGGCGCCGAAGGTGAGGGCCAATGCGGGGGCGAAAAGGGCCACGAAGCGAACATCGAGCAGGCGCATGCGGGCGGGTCACGCAACGCAGATGCCCGCGCGCGAGTCGCTGCCGTGCGACGTCGCGCATCGCCCCGGCCCGACCGTTCGCCGCGCGGGTGCCGACGTCGGCTGCGGCGCCGACCGTCAGCGCAGCGGCAGGACGTTGCGCGGATCGCACACGACGCTGTTCTCGTTGGCGATCATCGCCGACGGCGCGAGCCTGGCGACGTCGAGGCCGTCGCGCACCCGCCGCGCCTCGAGGTGCAGGTGCACGATGCCCGGCGAGCCGCTGTCTCCGACGGTGCCGACCAGGTCGCCCGCCTTCAGGTGCGCGCCGACCTGCAGCCCCGGCGCGGGCGCCTCGATGTGGCCGAAGAGGAGGATGTAATCGCGCAGGCGGCCCCCCTCGCGCAGCGAGTGGCGCGTGACGACCGTCGTGCCGAACAGCGGGCCGACATAGACGACCTCGGCGTCGCCCTCCTGATGGTCGAGCGCGACGAGGGTGATGGGCGTGCCGCGCGGCTCGGCCAGATCGACCGCCCCGTGGCCGACGTACCTCAGCCGCCAGCTGCGCCGCTGCACGTCGTCGGGGCGGTCCAGGTCGTAGCCGCTCTCGACGCACCCACGCTCGCAGGGCACCGGGTACCGGTACGCGTCGTAGTCGGCGGGGCGATCGGGGCGGCGCGGGATCTGGTCGTAGACGATCCAGCGTCCGCGCCGGTCGTGGTGCGCGTTGACGTAGGACTCGGCCTCGGGCGCGCCCTCCTCGTCGTCGTCGGGCAGCCGCACGCACGCGTTCCCGTCGGGCAGCATCCCGCTCGGGCAGAGCGCCGACCTGCCCGCGGCCGACAACCACGCTCCCGACGACCCGCGTGCAGACGACCCGGATGGGGCCGGGGCCCCATCGGACAAACCTGGGACGGCCGGGGCCCCATCGGACAGACCTGGGGCGGCCCCATCGGACGAACCTCGGGCGGAGCGACCCGATGCGGCGGTGCCCGCACCGAGCGACAGCGTCGCCACGAGCGCGAGCGCAGCGAGCGTGGTGCGAGCCATGGCGTGCGGCTAGGATAGCGCGCATGCCGGACCTCGACGCGACGCTGCAGACGCTGTTCGACTCCGAGCGCGCCGTCCGCGAAGCCCACGACGAGCTGCTCGACGCCGACGAGGCACGCCTCCTGCCGCTGCTCGAAGGCGCCACCCGGCAAGCGTTGGAGCTCGACGACATCGACGAGGACGAGGCGTCGCTGCGGCTCGCGCGCATCGCCGCGCTGCTCGGCGAGATGCAGGGGCCGCGCGTCGTCGACCTGCTCGTCGACATCCTCGGCAGCGACGAGCCGGAGGCGCGCCAGGCCGCCGGTGAGGCGCTCGAAGGCCTGGCGTGGGACCGCTTCAAGGAGGTGGCGCTCGGCATCGAGCGCGCGCTCGATCGCTTGCCGGCGGGCCATGGCGCGCTCGCCGAGCTGCCGTACCTGCTCGCCGAGATCCCCGAGCCGGGCGTGCTCAAGCTGCTGGGACGCTTTCTCACCCGCCCGGATGCCGACGCGACGGCGTCGGCGATCGAGGCCCTGGCGGAGGTGGGCGACCCGGCTGCCGTGGCGATGCTCGCGCCGCTCGCGGGGGACACACGCAAGGTGCAGCTCGAGGACGAGGGGGGCACGGAAGGGGAGGCGACCATCGGCGAGCTCGTCGCCGAGGCGGTGGCCCTCCTCTCCAAGGGAGCGTCGTGATGGCCGAGCCTTCGGGCGCACATCGTCTCGCGGGCCTCGCGGGAGCCGCGACGCCGTCGGGTGGCGTACTCACGGGGCGTGTGCGCCTCGGCCCCGCCGAAGCGGCCATCTTCGAGACGTTCGTCGTGCCTCGTTACCTCGCCCTGTTCGGGGAGCTGGCCCTCGAGATGATGGCCGAGAGCGACGATGCGCAGGTGCTCCATCTTCATTGCCGCACCGGCTATCCGGATCGCGGCATCGCGCTGAAGCTGCACGGAGCGCACGTGGTCGGCATCGACGGCTCGGCGGCGGCGCTCGAGCTGGCGCGCGCCAAGGCGGCGACGATGCCCGAGATGGTGAGCGACTACCGGCTCTGCGACGAGCTGCCGACGCCGATGCCCGCCGCGGCGTTCTCGCACGCGCTCACGCTGCACCCGCTGGCCAACCCCGACGATCGCGGGCGCGTGCTCGCCGAGTTCGCGCGGGTGCTCGCGCCCCACGGGCAGGCGGTGGTGGCCATCCCCCTGCGCGGCAGCTTCCAGGAGCTCGGCGATCTGCTGCGCGAGTACGCGCTCAAGTTCGACTCGAGCGACGTCGCGGCGGCGGTCGAGCGTGCGTCGCTCGTGCGGCCCACGGTGGAGATGTTCGGCGCCGAGCTCGAGGAAGCCGGCTTCGACTACGTCGACGTGAGCCTGAGGCCGACGACGCTGCGCTTCCAGAACGGGCGCGATTTCTTCGAGGACCCGATCGCGCGGCTGCTCGTGTTGCCCGAGGTGCGCCTGAACCTCGGCCTCGACGACCTCGAAGGGGCGTTTTCCTACGTGCGCGAGGCCATCGACAACTACTGGAGCGACGGCACCTTCGAGCTGACGGTGAACGTCGGCTGCGTGACGGGCCGCCGCGCCCCGTGACCGACGGGGCCGGGGCCCCGTCGGACGAACCTGGAGCTCACTTGCAGTAGCCGTCGATGCAGACGCCGCCGGTGCAGTAGTTGCCCGAGGCCGGATCGCAGGCGCTGCCGAGGTCGGACGAGGTGCCGCAGACCGCGTAGGTGCCGGCGCTGACGGTCACCTGCTTGCAGATCTCGCCGCTCGGGCAGGCCCCCGCGTCGAAGCCGCACGCCACGTAGCAGTCGTGATGGACGCAGATGGATGACGTGTCGCACGTGTTCGCCAGCTGACCGCTCTGCCCGTCGTTCTGGCACGTGAAGGCGGCCGCCTGATCGGGGATGCACCCGCCGTTGACGCACACCTGATCGGTAGGGCATGCGGCGGCATCGCCGCTGGAGCAGGGCGGCGCGCAGTGCCCTTCGACGCAGACGCTGCCGCCCTGGCACGAGGAGCTGGTCGTGCACGGGCTCGGGTTGACGTCGCACACGCCGCGCGTGAAGTCGCACGCGTAGCCCGACGGGCACGGGTTCGAGGCGCTGCAGCGCGGCTCGCACACCCCGTCGACGCACGCCTCGCCCGTGGCGACGCACTGGGTCGTGTCCGAGCAGAGCTGGCTCTGCGCGGCGCACTGGCCGTCGATGCACTTGGCGCCCTGTCCGCCGCACGCGCTGTCCGCGTTGCAGGGGCCCGCAGCCATCGCCGCGTCCGGCGCATCGGCGCCCGCGTCGGCCGGCGTACCGGTGTCGCTGCTGGCATCGGGCGTCGCCGCGTCGTCTCCCGACGCCGCGTCGGCGCCATTGCCGCCGTCGCTTCCCGCCGGCGCCGGCACGCACTGGGTGGTACCGCCCGACAGCTTGCAGACGAGGCCGGCCGGGCACCCGGTCTGGCTGCAGTCCCCGGCGCCGGCGTCCTGTGAGGCCGGCACGCAGGTGTTGTTCGATCCACACACGTAGCCGGGGCTGCAGTCGGTGTCGGTGCTGCACTGCCAGGGCACGCAGGTGCCGTTGGAGTACGTCCCGTCGGGGCAGGAGTAACAGCCGCCCGCGTTGCAGACCTGGTTGTCGGTCTGGCTCGGGTAAATGGGGCAGCCACCGAGGAAGGCGATGGCGCCGAAGATCGAGACACCGAGCAAGAGTCGCTTCATGACCTCACCTTTGGGGATCGCTCTCCGGCGCAGGGCCAGCCCTCGCATCATCCCTCGCTCCCGCGCCGCTGCAACTTTAGCAACGCACGTGCCCCGTGACGAGCCAAGCCGTCATCGAACGATGCGCCCATGCGCTCGGCGCGTGTGCACCATCGTTCACGCGCCCACCGTCGCCCGGAGAGCACTCCCAGCGCGCCGAGGCGCCGGACCAGGGCCCGACATCGGCCGTGCCCGACCCCCCGATGGGGCCGGGGCCCCATCGGACAAACCTGGGGTGGCGTGCCCCGCTCCGCCCGCGGCCGCCGCGGCACCCCGCCACCCCCCGCGAGACGCGGAGCGGACAAATCGACAGCCTCGGAAGCCGCGTGTTAGCGTTTGCGCTCTCGAACGCCCCGCCCGCGGCCGAGCTCGCGATGGCGCGATCGGCGCGCGGAAGGCGCGTATGTGCGATGGACGTCCAGTGCGAGCGCTGCAAGACCGAGTATGAGTTCGACGACGCGCTCGTGAGCGGGCGCGGCACCACGGTGCGGTGCACCCAGTGCGGCCATCAGTTCAAAGTGCGCCGGGCCGAAGCACCGGCGGACGGTGCGGATCGCTGGTTCGTGCGCACGACGACCGGCCAGGAGCTGACGTTTCTCACGCTTCGCGAGCTGCAGCGGGCGATCCTGAGCAAGCACGTGGGACGCGCTGACGTCCTCGTGCACGGCGCTGCACAGCCGCGGCCCCTCGGGACGATCGCCGAGCTGGAGCCGTTCTTCGAGGGGCGCACGTCGAGCCGTCCTCCGCCGGGCATGACGGGGGGAAGCGGACCGCATCGCTTTCCGCCGCCGCCCGCCGTTCCCGGGGGCAGCGAGCCACCTGACGCGGCCATGCAGCCGCGGCGGACCGCCAGCTGGGGTGCGGCTTCGCCGCCGCTGCCGCTGCCGCCGCCGCGTCGGCCGGCCGACACCCTGCGGCCGCCGGCGCACGGAGCCGCCGCTCCCCCGCCGGCTCCGCCTCCGACGACGTCGCCCGTGGCATCCGCAGCCGCGCTCGCGCCCACGCTCGTCGCGGCGCAGCCGGTGGTTCCGGTCAGCGCCGCGACGCCGTACGGCACCGGCACGAACGAGCCGGGCGGCGAGGATCCGGTGACCCACCGGCGTCCGATGGCGACGCCCACGCCGGCCGCGGTGCTCGAGACGTCCTCGCCGCTGCCGCCGCCGACCGGCGTGCGTCGCGTGATGCCGAGCGACGACGAGTTCCCGCCGATGCGCGGCGCCATGCCCTCGAGCCTCGACGACGATTACGGCGTGCCGCGCCGGCGTCGCGTGGGCGGCTGGATCGTCGCCGTCGTGCTGCTCGGCGCCGTGGGCGTGGTCGGCTGGGTCGTCGCCAAGCCGTACCTGTTGGCGCGTGCCTCGGCCGGCGACGCCGCGCAGCAGCAGCTCGATCCTCGCGCGCAGCGCTTCCTCTCGGACGGCGAGAAGGCGATGGGCGACGGAGACCTCGATCTCGCGCAGGAAGACTTCGACAAGGCGAGCGCGCTGGCCGAGCGCGACGCGCGCGTCCTGCTCGACGAGGCGCGAGTGGCCGCCGCGAAGGCGGACGTCCCGTGGCTCAAGCTGCGGCTCTTGCCCGCCGATGCCGCCGAGGAAGCGCGCATGACCAAGTCGCAGCTCGACGACCGGGTCGAGCGAGCACGCAAGGCGGCCGACGACGCGCTCGCGGCCGCGCCCGAGGATCCGGCCGCGGTGCGCGCGAAGATCGACGCGCTGCGCCTGTTGGGCGAGCGCGACGCCGCGCGCGCCTATGTCGCGAAGGTCATCGCGCAGGCCTCGCAGCCCGAGACGGCCTACGTGCTCGCGGCGCTCGATCTCGCCGAGCCGGAGCCGCTCTGGCCGACGGTCATCGATCGGCTGCGCCTGGCGGCGGCCGGCGAGGGGAATGCCGGCCGCGCGCGCGCGGCGCTCGTGTACGCGCTCGCGAAATCGGGGGACGTGGCGAGCGCGAAGGCGGAGCTCGCGAAGCTCGACGCGATGACGAGGCCCTACCCGCTGCTGCCGAACCTCCACGCGTTCGTCGACAAGACGCCGGCCAAGGCGTCGCTCGACGGCGGGCTCGCGGCCAACCCCTCGCACGGAGGAGGGAACGCGCTTCCGCACGGCGGCCCGGGCGGGGGCTCGGTGGCGGGTGGAGGCGGCGGGGCCGGCGGGGCGGGCGCAGGCGAAGAGCCGCTCGGCGACGAGCCGGGCGCGATGGGCGAAGCGTCGAAGGCCATCAAGAAGGGCGACTGGAGCCGCGCGCGGCGGATCTACGAGGCGCTGGTGGCGCGCAATCCGAGCGACTCGGAGGCGCTGTCCGGCATCGGCGACTGCGCGCGGGCGCAGGGCGACAGCGCGGGCGCCGTCGCGGCGTACAAGCGCGCGCTCGCGGTCAATCCGTCGTACTTGCCGGCGATGCTGGGTGTCGCCGACACCGAGTGGGCGAGCGGCGACCACGCGGGCGCGCAGCGCGCCTACAAGGAGATCGTCGATCGCTTCCCGGAGGGGACGTACCCGTCGTACGCCAAGACGCGCGCGGAGGGGCCGCCCCCCGCGCCCGCGCCCACCGGCGCGCCCTCGGCGGCGCCGGCGTCGACGGCCGGGCCGGCGCCGGCCACCTCCGCCGACCAGAACGGACTCTGATGCGCCGCTCGCTCGCGCTCGCGTTGCCGTGGCTGCTCGGCGCGCTCGTCGCGTGCGAGGGAAGGCCGCGTAGCCACCCCGCCCAGGCCGCGGCCGACGAGGAGCCGAGCGCCGGACCGTCGGTGGCGCTCCTCGACCTGTCCGGCGGCGTGCCCGAGCAGCCTCCGAGCGGTCTGCTCGGCCTGCCGTCCGGACGCCCGTCGTTCGATCGGCTGGTGCACGAGATCGATCGCCTCGGCGAGGACCGGCACGTGCGCGGGGTGCTCGTACGCCTCGGCACAGCGAGCATCGGCCTCGCCCGCGCGACCGAGATCGGGACGATGCTCCACGCGCTCGGCGCGAAGGTGCCGGTCTGGTGTCACGCCGACGAGCTGGGCAACGGCACCGTGTATCTCGCGGCGCGCGCGTGCAAGCGCGTGTGGCTCTCGCCCCCGGGGACGGTCGACGCCATCGGCATCGCGGCGCAGACGGTCTATTTTCATCAGCTGCTCGCGGACGAGCTCGGGCTCGACGTCGATTTCTTGCAGGTCGGGAAGTACAAGGGCGCCGAGGAGCCGTTCACGCGCGACGGTCCCAGCCCGGAGGCTCTCGAGTCGCTGCAGTCGACGCTCGCGGACATGCGCGCCTCCTGGCTCGACGGCATCCGCGCGGCGCGACCCGCGGTGGCGGAGGCGACGCCGGAGGACGGCCCGTACACGGCCGCCGCCGCGAAGGAGCGCGGGCTCGTCGACGACGTCGGCTACTTCGACGAGGCGCGCAAGGCGCTCGAGACCTCGAGCGGCGCCGTCCGAACGCACGTTCGGCTCGGCGCGGACGCGCACGCCGATGGCGACGGCGAGCTGGCCGACGTGCTGCGCACGCTGGCGGGCGAGTCGATCGGCACGGCGCCGGTCGCCCTGGTGCGCGCCACGGGCGCGATCACGATGGAGGCGGGTGGAGGGCTCCTGGGGGGCTCCGGCGGCATCGTCGAGGAGCGCCTGATCCGGACGCTCACGCGTCTCGAGAAGGACGACGACGTGAAGGCGGTGGTGCTGCGCATCGACTCGCCGGGCGGGAGCGCGCTGGCCAGCGACCTGCTCTGGCACGAGCTGATGCGCATCCGCGCGCGCAAGGTGCTGGTGGTCAGCGTGGGCGGCATGGCCGCCAGCGGCGGCTACTACCTCGCGTCGTCGGGTCAGGTCGTCTTCGCGGATCCGACCAGCATCGTCGGATCGATCGGCGTCGTCGGCGGCAAGGTGTCGGCCGATCGCGCGCTCGCCAGGATCGGCATCCACGTCGACACCATCCCCGCCAAGGCGGGCGATCCGCGCGCGGCCGCGCGGGCCGGGTACGAGTCGCTGCTCGAGCCGTGGGACGACGCGACGCGCTCCCGCCTGCTCGACACGATGACCGGCGTCTACCAGCTGTTCCTGTCGCGCGTCGCCCAGGGACGCGGCATCCCGGTCGAGAAGGTCGCCGCCTCGGCCGAGGGGCGCATCTTCAGCGGTCGCGACGGCAAGGGGCGGGGCCTGGTCGACGAGCTGGGGGGACTCGAGGACGCGCTGGCGCGCGCCCGATCGCTCGCCGGGCTGCCGGCCGATGCTCGCGTCGCCGTCGCGGGCGAGGTCTCGCCGCTGCTGCGGGCCCTCGACGACGGCGACGTGGCATCCAACGCGCGCGCGACGTCGCTCCCGTCCGCGCAAGAGGCGCTCGCCGCGACGGTGCTCGACGTGCTCCCCGAGCTGCAGCCTTTCGTCGCCAGCCTGCAGCCGGTCGCCGCGGGCGAGCGCACCCTCTGCGCGCTGCCGTTCGCGCTGACGGTCCGCTAGAACCTGGCGTACGATCGGCCCGAGGATGATCCCGTCCGATCGCCGCCCCGTCAACGAGGCGCAGCCCACGGCGGCCCCCGATCCGAGCTCGACGCGCGGCACGCTGCCGCCGCCCGAGTGGACGGCCGCCTACGGAGGCCCCGGTCCCAGACGGCCGACGGTGGCGCCGCAGCCGCTGCCGCGCCGGACCGGCGCACGCGCGGAGGAGGCGTGGCTGCGCGCGCGCGTCGACGAGGCGCGCGCCGCCGGCGACCCCGCGGCGATCCGGGAAGCGTGCGCGGCGCTGGCGCGCTGGCTGGCGTCGCGCGATCGTGACCTGGAGGAGGCGGTCGATCTCGCCGGCTCGGCGCTGCAGGTCGCCGAGGACGACGAGCTGCGGCGCGAGCTCGCGGCGTGGCTCGAGAGCCTCGGCGAGGCGGCGCGCGCGGCCGGGGCGCTGCGCCCGATCGTCTCGATGCGCGACGTGGAATCGGGGGAGGGCGCGTACGTGCTGGTGCGCACGGGCGTGCTCAAGGCACGCGCCGGTGCCGCCGCCGGTGCCGTGGCCTCGTTCGAGGCCGCGATGTCGGTCGAGCCCAACGATGCGCTGCCGGCCGAGATGCTCGGGGCCGTGGCGGCGTGGGACCACGACGCCGCGTCGGCGCGGACCTCGGCCGAGGCGTACGTCGAGGGGGCGCGCCGGCGCGCCGCGCAGGGGCAGGCGGATGCCGAGCTCGAGGACCTGTGGCGAGCGGTCGCCACCGACGCGACCAGCGAGCTGGCGGCCGGAGCGCTCGCCGCGGCGCTGGAGCGACGCGATCGGCGGGCGGTCGCCGACGAGGTGTGGCGCGCACACGCGCGCGCGGTCGCCGGCGATCCGGAGCGGGCGGTCCGGGTGCACGCGGGTCGGCGCGCGGCGGCCACCGTGGCGCTCGATGCCGCTCGAGCGCTCGGGGCGGCTCTCGACGAGGGCCTCGACGGCGCCTTCGAGGGCGAGGCGGCGGAGGCGCTCGACGCGCTGCTGCTCGATCTGGGGCTCCTCGAGGTGCTCGCCGCACGACTCGACGTGCGCGCGAGGCGAGCGGGGAGCGCCCAGGCGCGCGCGGCGCAGCTCGTGGAGCTCGCGAGGCTGTACGCCGGGCCGCTGGCCGACGACGGACGCGCGTCGGCCGCGTACGCCGCCGCGCTCGCGGCCGATCCCGCTTGTGAGGACGCGGCCGCGGGGGTCCGCGCCCTGCCGGGCGAGCCGAAGCCGGCGCGCGCCGAGGCGCCCGACGGCCGGACCGCGGCCGCCGCCGCGTGGGTCCAGGCCTCCCTCGCAGGGGACCGGCGCGCGCAGGCCGTCGCGCTCGAGCGGGTGGCGGGCGCCGCGGCGTCGCCCGCGAAGAGCGTTCTGCTGGCCGTCGCGGCCGATCGATACGCGGCCGCCGGCGATGTCGCCGCCGCGCGGCGCGCCGCGGAGCTGGCCACGCGCGCCGATCCGAACCACGTGCGGGCCGTCGCCACGCTGGCCGACGTGCTGCTGCTCGGTGGACGGGATCGCGCCGCCGCCGCGGCGCTCGAGCGCGCGATCGCGGTCGTCGGGCCCCGAGCGGTGTGGTGCATCGCGCTGGCCGAGACCCTCGACGGCCTCGGCGAAGAGGATCTCGCCATCGGCTGGAGCCAGCGCTGCGTCGCCCTGCGCCCGGGCGACCGCGACGCCATCGAACGGCTGCTCGATCGCCTGGTGCGCGCCGGCGACGACGCGCGCCTCGGCGACGTGCTGGCGTGGCTGCTGTCGCAGCCCCATCCGGTCGAGTGGCTCGCCGGACCGTTCGCGCGGACGCTGCGCGATCTGACCGGCCGGGCGCCCGACCGCGCCGCCGTCGTCGCGCGCCGCGCCCTGGACGTCTTCGGCCCGAAGGCGAACCCTCTGCGGGAGGCGATGCTCGAGGCGGCCGCCGCCGCCGGCGACGACGCGTTCGCGTCGGCCGTGCTCGAGCGGTGGCTGGCGTGCGGTCTCCAGGGCAGCGAGCGTGTGGACGTGCTCGTGCGGCTGGCGGACCTGCGCGAGCGCATGGACGACGAGGAGGGCGAGGCGCGCATCGTGTCGCGCGCGGTGCACGAGGGCGTACGGCACGAGGCACTCGACCGGCACCTCGGCTGGCTCGCCGAACGTTCGCTCGGCGCCGACGCGCAGCTCTGGCGGCTGCGCGCGCAGGCCGAGCGGCTCGCCGCGGAAGGCGACCTCGAGGCGGTCGTCTGGGCCTGGCGCGATCTCGGCGCGGCGCTCTGGGATCTCGCCGAGGACCGCGTCGGCGCCATCGACGCCTGGCAACGCGCGGCGCGCCTCGCGCCGTCCCGCGGCCACGCGACGATGGCGTTCGACCTGGTCGACTTCGCGGGCGCGGAGTTCGCCTTCGAGTACCTCGGACGGCTCGTCGAGACCGAGCCCGACGCGGCGACCGCGGCCACGATCGCCACCGGGGGCGCACGCGCGGCGCTCGCCATCGAGCAGCCGAAGCTCGCCTTCGACCTGGTCGCCCGCGGGCTGGCGCGCTGCCCCTCGGGCGCCGAAGCGCTGGAGCTCGCCGAGCGGTCGGCCGCTCGCGCCGGCGAGCACGGTCCGATGTCGGCGATCTACGAGCTCGTGGCCGCGCGAGCGCTGGGCCGGTTCGGGCGTCGCGCGGCCCACTACCGCGCGGCGCGCTTCTTCGAGCGGCACGGCGAGCACGGCCTCGCCCTCAAGCACGCCGCGCAGGCGTTCTACGCCGTGCCCGCAGAGGGCTCGAGCTTTCAGCTGCTCGCGCGCGCCGCCGAGCGCGCCGGCGATCGCACGCAGGCGGTCCGCACGATCGAGCAGGTGGCAGAGGCGGCGGAGCCCTCGACGGCGCGCGCCGCATGGCTGCTCCGGGCCGCGAGCATCGCCGGGGAAGGGGAGGAGGGGGCGCGGCGGCGCGTGGACGTGCTGCTGCGCGCCGTGGTCGCCTCCCCCACCGTGGCGAGCATCGCGCTGCTGCGCGACGCGGCGCGCGACCTGCTGCGCTTCGGCCCCGAGGAGCGCGACGTGCTCGAGATGCGCATGGGTCGCGCGGCGCGTGCGGTGACGCAGAGGCTCGACGGTCCGGAGGGCGCACGCGCCGGCGTCGCCTTCGCCGTGACGGCGCTCGACCTGTTCGCCGACGGCGACGGGGCGCTCGCGTCGGTCGAGCGGGCGTTCGCGTGCGACGCCGACGTCGACGAGTTCGCCGAGCTGGTGCCTCGCGCCTCGACGCTCGCCCAGGCGCGCGACGCCCACACGCGCGCCGCCGCCCTGCTCGAGGCGGCCGAGAAACCGCACGCCAACGTCGGCGTCCCGGTCCTGCGTCTCCTGGCCGGCGTCGCGAGCGCCCTGGGCGACGACCCGCTGCGCGCGCGCGCGTGCGTGGCAGCCGCGCTTCGCGATCCGGACGACGACGCGCTCGTGGTCGACGCCGACGCGGCCGTGCGCGCTGCCCCCGACCTGGCGGTGCGGCTGGGCAAGCGCATCTTCGCCGGGCGTCGGGCGGGCGCGCTGCTGGCTGCGGCGCGCGCGCTCGCCGCCGAAGGCTCCCACGCCGAGGGCGCGCCGCTGTTCGAGCGCGCCGTCGATCTGCTCGACGGCGAGGAGCGCGCGCAAGCCGAGCGCGAGCTGCGCGCCGCGTGGGACGCGGCCGGCCGCGGCAGCGAGACCGACGTACGCGTGCAGCGCGAGGCGTCGAGCGACGCGGCGTCCCCTTCGATGCGGGCCGACCGCTGGACGGAGATCGCCGAACGGCGCGAGCTGCGCGGCGACTTCAAGGGGGCGCTGCGCGCGCTGCTCGAGGCGTGCAAGCTCGATCCCGATCCGCTGCACCGGTGGAGCTCGCTCGAGCGGCTCGCCGAGACGACCGGCGACGACGCCGCGCGCGTGACGGCGCTCGAGCGCATCATCGAGCGGGTCGCCGACGACGGGCGCGTCGCCGCCGTCAAGCGCCTGGCGCGCGCGCACGAGCGTCGTGGCGACGCCGAGGCGGCCTCGCGGACGTGGCAGCAGGTGCTGGTCCTCGATCCGGACGACGAGGAGGCCGATCACGCCATCGAGGCGGCCATCGTCGGCCAGGGGCAGTACGAGGCGCTCGCCGACCACCTCGCGCGTCGCGCCGAGCGGCTCGGGGCGCGGTCGGGGGCGCGCGAGATGCTGCGCGCCGTGCGCCTGCGGCGCGCCGTCATCCTCGAGCAGAGGCTCGGCCGCCTGCAGGACGCGTGCGAGGAGCTGCAGACGCTCCTCCGCGAGTGGCCGGACAACGCCGGGGCGCTCCGGTATCTCGCCGACCTGCTCGATCGGCAGGCGCAGCCCGCGCACGCGGCGCCGCTGTGGCGTCGCGCGGCCGCCGTCGAGCCGGACCCGATCGAGCGCGAGGGGCTCGAGATGCGCGCGGCGCGCTCGCTGCTGGCGGCCGGCGACGCGCCCGCCGCCCTGGAGCACGCCAGGCGGGTGCTCGCGCAGCGCCCGACGCACCCCGAAGCGCTCGCGCTGCGCGTCGAGGCGGCGCGCGTGCTGGGCGGCGACGGCGAGCTGGGCGACGCGCTCGACGGGCTCGCCGCCGACGACACGCTCGATCCGCGCATGCGCGGCGACGCGCTCGTCGAAGCCGCGCAGATCGCGGCCCGCGCCGGCGACGGGGCGGGCGCCGTGGGCCGCGCGCAGCAGGCCGCCGCCGCCGCGCCCGACCGCGCGACGCCGCAGCTGCTCGCCCGCGGCCTGGAGTACCGCCTGCGCGGCGCCGGCTCGCCGGACGAGGCGCGCCGCACGCTCGACGATCTGGCGTGCATCCGCGAGCCGATGGCGGCCGACGACGAGGCGCTGCGGGCGTTCCTCGTGGCCGAGGCGCTCGACGTCGTGCAGGGGAGCGGCGCAGGCATGGGCGAGCTCCAGGCCGCGCACCAGGCCATCGGCGATCATCCGCTGCTGGCGCTGGGCATGGCCGAGCGCCTGGTCGCGCAGGACCGTCACGCAGCGGCCGTCGAATGCTACCGGGCGGCGGTCGCAGGGTCGCTGCTGGGCCTCCGCGGACCCGGGGCCGTCGCGATCGCCGCGGCCGACGCCGCGCTGCGGGCCGGTCGGACGGAGGACGCGGCGCATTTCCTCGACGTGGCCGAGCAGCACGAAGACGCGCGCATGCCGGCGATGTCGCGGCGGGCGCGTCTGGCCGGGCTGCGGCAGAGCGGCCGTGGAGCGCCGTCGCCGTCCGCGCCGGCGCTCGCTGCGGCGCCCGGGGCATCGCCCGCGCCGCCGCCAGGCGCGACGCTCCGGGCCGCCGCCCCGAACTTGAGCGCGCCGACCGTCGCGCCGTCGGCCGGGGCTCCGGCGCGCATCGACGAGCTCGAGGCGGCCCTCCGGGCCGCCGGCACGTCGGGGGAGCGAGCGCGCGCGCGCCTCGCGCTCGGCCGCGCGCACGTCGCTCGCGGCGACTCGCGCGCCGGCGAGCCGCTGCTCTGGGAGGCGCTCGCCGACGGCCTGGTCGAGGCGGGCGACGCGCTCGTCCCGGTGCTGGCCACCTCGCCGGAGCGCGCGCGTGATCTCGTGCGCGTCCGCCGCCAGCAGGTGGGGCTCGAGCCGGGCGATCTCGGCCGCCTCGAGGCGCTCGCCCAGGCGGCGCTGGCCGACGGCGATCGCGTCTACGCGCGCGCCGTCGAGCACGTGCTGCGCGCGTTCGATCCGGCCGCCGGGCCTCTTCCCCCGCCGCCGCTGTCCGCGCAGACCGAGCAGCCGGGGCTGCTGGCGCTGCTCGTGCGCCCGTCGATGGACGCGATGGGCGAGGCGCTGGCGCTGCTCTGGGAAGGGGCGATGCAGCTGTTCGTGCGCGACGCGGCCAGCTACGGGATCACCGGCGTCGAGCGCGTCGTGCCGGGGCCCACGTCGACGATCGCGCGCGTGTACGAGGCGGCGATGCGCGCGCTCGACGCGCCGCGCGTGCCGCTGTTCGCGCCGCGCTCGAGCACGGGCGCGCCCATCGCCCACGTCGCGCTGCTCGCGCTGCCGGCGGTCATCCTGGCAGGCGACGTGCGCGAGGACACCCCGGAGCTGCGCTTCGCGCTCGGACGCGGGATGGCGACGGCGCTCCCGCAGAACGTGCTCCGCCTCGGCCTGCCGCCGGCGGAGGGGCGCGCGCTGCTCGATGCCTTGCGCGCCGCGTTCGGTCCGCCGGAGCTGGGCCGGCACCTCGAGTCGCGGGCCGCGCAGCTGGCCGAGTCGTTCTGGCAGATCGTGCCGGCGCGCACGCAGCGCCGCCTTCAGGAGCTGCTCGGCACGACCGCGTCGGTCGAGTACGACGAGCTGGTCGAGCGCGCGCACCAGAGCGGGCGCCGCGTCGGCATGTTCCTGGCCGGAGACTTCGCGTATGCCGCTCGCGCCCTGCTCGTCGAGGCGAGCACGCGGATCGCCGAGCCGCCGACGCCGGCGACGCTGCGCGCGCTCTGCGAGCAGTCGCCCGCGCTCGCCGACCTGCTGCGCCTCGCGGTCAGCCCCGAGTACGCGAACGCGCGCTGGCACGTCCCGCCGTCCCCCGAGCCCCGCGGCACCGGCTCGTCGTCGGGCCGCTTCAGCCTCTTCTGAGATGCTCCGCTCCGCGCCCCGCCTCGCTCGCCCTCGCCGCCGCGCCGCGCTCCTAGCGGCCGCCGCGGCCGCGTGCGTCGGGGCCGCGGTGGTCTCGATGGCTGCGTGCCTCACGTCGCCCCCGGGGGACCTGCCGACGCTGCCGCTGCACCGGCCGACCATCCTTCACGACGCGGTGCAGCCGCCGACGGATCAGGTGCTGACCGAGCTGCCGATCGAGTTCGTCGTGCCCGTCGTGCTCGAGGACCCGAACGAGTTCTTCGAGTGGGACGTGTTCGTGAACTACCCGGACAATGGCACCGAGCCGCAGATCGGCCCAAACTTCCAGCCGCCGACGCCCGGGACGCTCGATGGTGGGGTGTTCTTGCAGACGTTCGGTCCGCTGTCGCAGGACAAGATCCCGGATCCGACCGCCTGCAATCGGATCGAGTTCATCGTCGCGCACCAGTTCAACCAGGCCTCGCCGCACACGCCCGACAGCACGGGCGGCGACATCGTCACGTGGCTGTACAGCACGGGAGGAGCGGCGGCGTGCGTCGCCAGCTACGACGCGGGCGACGGCGCGTTCCCCGATACGGGGAGCACGACGGACGGGCCGCCGATCGTGCCCGAAGGGGGCGGCGGCGACCCATGACGAGCCGCGAGCCGTCGACGAGGATGCAGCGATGCCCGCGCGCTCCGACCTTCTCGCTCGCGGCACTCGTGCTCGCGCTCGCGTGCGGCCCCATCCGGCCGCCGCCGGGTCCCGACGCTCCGGTGAACGCCTGCAGCAGCGAGGACCAGTGCGCCGCGTACGCTCAGGCCGGAGCCACTCCCGTGTGCAACGGGGGACAGTGCCTCGTGTCCGCCCAGTTCGCGAACCTGGCGCTGGTCGTCTCGCTGCCACAGGACTCGCCGTTCGCTCCGAACCGAACGTTCGTCGTGCCGTTCGACCCTTCGTTCTTCGACGCGCCGGCGCCGCAGGGCGCCCCACCCGATGCGTGCCCGCTGCCGATGCGCTGCGCGTGGCTGCCCGGCACCGCGGACATCACCGGCGATCTTTCGGCGCGTCCGTCGGACGGGCAGCTGGCGGGTTGGAATCTGGGCAACAACGGACCCATGCAGCCGCCGACGTGGCTTCCCGTGCAGGCCACGTACCGGCTGATGTGGCCCAACCCGAACGGCAACGGGTTCGTCGAGGCCTCGAGCCTCGGACTGCCCGTGGAGGACGTGTCGAGCGATCTCGTCGCGGCGGCGACGCCGCCCGGAACCACGCTGCCGCCGGGCCCCAACGGGGGCCCGAGCATGGTGTTCCAGGCGCTGAACGTGCCGACGGGCGTGAGTGCGAACGGGCCGCCGACGGCGACCTACGAGCTGACCCTCATGCCGGTGGCTCCCCTCGACCAGGCCTTCCCGCCCGACGTCGACATGGTCCAGGTCGGGGAGGGTCGTCAGGCACCCTCGATCGCCATCCATTTCGATCCGACGGCTGGAAGCGAGTCCACGACGTATCCCACGTTCGACATCACGCGCGACGCTGGGCTCGACGGGTGGACCGCCTACCTTCGCGACGCGACGACGCTCCGGCGCATCTCCAATCTCGCGCGTCTGAGCGGCACCACCAGTCCCGGTGTGCAGCTCATGACCGACCACCACCCGGACGGCACGCAGCAATGCCCCACGCCCGACGCGCTGAACGACGCGCAGCTCGTCATTGCTCCTCCGGCGGGTGCGCCGGTTCCGACCCTCGTCATCTCGACGATCCCGTGCACGATCCCCCCCAGTGAGTCGTATCCGCCGCTGCCGTCTCCCGTTGAGATCCGCGGGACCGTTGTCGCGCCCGACGGCACGCCGCTCGCCGCGCAGCTCGTGTTCGATGCCATCGAGGTCGACAAGTTCATCACGCAGGGCGGCGCGCTGGACCAGGACAACAGCGGCGACCTGCAATACGGCGCCACGGCCACCGCGCAGATCGACGGCAGCGGCAACGCGAGCTACGCGGTCACGCTGCCGCAAGGCCAGTATCGGCTGACCATCAGCCCTCTCGACACGACCGCGGCGGTGACGATCGTGCAGCCCTTCGTCGTGGTCCCGCCGACTCCACCGTCGGGCGATCCGCCGCCGACCAACCCGCGCGTCCTCGCGCAGCCGCTGCAGATCGTGCAGGGCAATGCGTCCGTCGGCGACGGCCGACCGCTCGCGGGTGCGACCGTCGACGTCGTCCCGGTGAAGTGCTTCGACGGCAGCGCATCGACCTCGTGCATGCCACGAGCCGCGCAGACGACGACCGCCTCCGATGGCTCCTACGCCTTCGGTCTCGGAGGCGACCCGGCCGGGCTCGATCCGGGCAGCTACATCCTTCGCGTGCGCCCCGCCGATGGCACTCGCCTACCCTGGGTGTGGCAATCGATCGTGGTCGGGCCCACCCCCGTGACGGTCGCTCCGATCGTCGTTCCGGCCCCTGCCTACGCAGGGCTGCGCCTGTACGATCCGGCCTCCAACCCGGTCATCAACGCCGTCGTGCGCATGTATCAGGTGCAGCCCGACGGCCCCGCCGCCGAGGTGGCGCGGGCGATCACCGACACGAACGGGGACTACGACATGTACCTGGCCCCGCCCGCTCCCACGGGGCCGTAGCCACGGCAGCCCTGGCGCGAGCGTGCATTGGACGCACGCGCCTTCTGGTATGCTCGGCCAACCCCCTCGCATGGACAACGACGCCCGCATCGATTTGCTCGCGCGCGTGGCTCGCTCGGCTTCCGCGGCCGGGGCGCCCGTCGACTCGGCGAAGCCCGTCTCCATCCTGTCGCTGGCCGCCGCGTCCTACGGCGCGCGCCCGTCGGAGGACGCCACCGTGCCGACCGGGTTCGACCCGGTCGCGATCGCGCTCTTCGAGTCGATCGTCGAAGCCGCCTACGTCGTGGCCAACGCCGACGGGGTGTTCGACGGCGCCGAACGGCAGACGTTCGAGCGCGTCGTGCACGCGGCGTGCGCCGGCGCCGTCACGGCCCAGCAGATCGTCGACCTGGTGGCCGATCTCGGCGATCAGCTCGCGGAGGACGGCGCCGACCGCCGCATCGATGCGCTCGCGCAGGCGGTCAGCCGGCGAGAGCACGCCATCGAGGTGCTGCGCATCGCCGCGCTGCTCGCGCAGACGAGCGACGGCGTCAGCGCGGCCGAGCGCGACGCGCTGACGAAGATCGCGCGCGCGTGCGGGCTGCAGCCGGACGACGTCGACACCGCGCTCGCGGACGTGAAGAAGGCGCTCGCGTCGGCGGGCGTCGGCTGAGCGCTGGTCTGCGGCTCAATCCTTCGGGAGCGCGTCGGCCGCGCCGCGGAAGAGCGCCGCTTCCTCCGCGCGGCCGGCCGCCTCGGCGTCGGCCGCCAGGCGCTCGAGCGTCGCGCGGGCGCGCGGGGCGAGCACCGCGCGCCGCTCGGGAGAGGCGTCATCGAGGCGCGCCATCAGCAGGCCGAGCAGCTCGTGGCCCCGGCCGAGCGACGCGAGCAGCGTCGAAAGCTCGTCGGCGACGGCGTCGTCGGTCGGATCGGCGTGCAGCCGGCGCGTCAGCTCCTCGACGCGCGCCGCGGCGACGGCTTCCTGCTCGGGGTCGGGCGGCTCGGACGCGAGCGCGAGATCGAGCGGGCGATCGGTGGCGACGCGCTCGGTGGCGAGCGTGCGGTGCGTGGCGGAGGGCGCCTCGCGCTCGGCGAAGGAGGGGGAGGGAAAGGCCACGGGCGCGCGCAGCGGCTCCTCGGCGTCGCCCGCTTCGGGCGGCGGCGCATCGGCGCGCGCGACGATCGCCCCCACCTCGCGATACGCGCGCCGCAGCTCCGGATCGTGAGGTCGCAGACGCAGCGCCGCGGCCAGGTGCCGCTGCGCGCCCAGCGCATCGCCCAGGCGCGTGCGCGCGAGCTCCGCGGCTTCGAGGAGCAGCGCCGCCATCGTGGCGTACGCGTCGTCGGCCGTGCCCCTCGCGTTCGGCGCCTTCGCGCCCGTCGCCCCCGATGCCGCCGACGACGCCAGCTCGCGCAGGCGCGCGAAGGCGAGCGACGCGCCGGCCAGGTCCCCGAGGCGGCCGCGCCACCGTCCCTCGAGGCCGCGCGCGAGCGGCGCCTCGGGCGCGTCGGCGCCGATGGCCGCGACGTGCGCCACCGCCGTCGGCAGATCGTCGAGGTGCTCGGCCAGCGCGCGCGCCAGCTCGACGCGGATGCGCGCCGAGGGCTCGCCGCGAGCCTCCGCTAGCTCGAGCGCCCGTGCGAGCACGGCCGCCCCGCGCGCCGAGCGCCCTTCGGCCACGAGGGCCGCGCCGAGGCCGGAGAGGGCGCGCGGCTCGTCGGGCGCGTAGCGCAGCGCGCGCTCGAACACGCCCCCGGCGTGCGCAGCGAGGCCCGCCGCCTGCCACGCCCGCCCTGCGCGCAACCACACCGCGTGCTTCGCCCGGCCGCCGCGCGCCAGCGCCTCGAGGTGCTCCACGTCGGCCGTCGCGTCCTCGAGCCGGCCCAGCTGCAGGCGCTTGGTCACGCGCATCCAGCGCGCCGGGGTCGCCCTCGGCGCGCGCGCCACGGCGCGATCGAGCCAGCGCGCGGCATCCTCCGGATCGCGCGCCAGCCGCGCTGCGAGCGCGAAGGCGCGCGCCGCGAGCGCCGGTGCCGGCTCGGTCTCGCCGGCGCGCTCCAGGCTCGCCACGGCCGCCTCCACGTCGCCCGTCTGGGCGAGCAGCTCGCCGGCCGTCGTGCCGAGGCGCGCGTCGCGCTCGCCCGAGGCCCCCGCGCCCGCGCCGCCGGCGCCGGCCGTCGCCCCCATCGCCGCCGCGGCCTCGGTCAGCATCGCCAGCGCGGCCTCCGCGCGCCCTCCGTCGCGCGCGTCGAGCTCGACGATCCGTCGCACGATCTCGACGTGCCGCGGCGCGTGATCGAGCGCCTCGACGTACAGCGCGCGCGCGGCCGCCAGGTCGCCGCGCACCAGCGCATCGTCGCCCTCGCGCAAGAGCAGCGCCACCTCGCGCGCTCGCAGCGCCTGCTCGCCCGGCGCCGCGGCCACCGCCCCCCGCATCGCGTGCAGCACCCACGCGTCGCCCTGCGCCCCGAGCGAGGTCCACCGCACCTCGTCGGCCGACGGTACGCGCGCCCCCGCCTCCGGCATCAGCGCGCGCGCGAGCGCCGCCGCCGCGCGGCGCACGACGAAGCTCGCGCCCGACCGCTCGGCCGAGGACCCCAGCACAGCCTCGACGCACGCGATGGCCAGGGCGGTCGCCGGCGCCGGCAGGTCCACGCCGCGCGCCCGCTCGACCACGAGCACCACGTCCTCGCCCTCGGCCAGCGCCTCCACCTCGAACGCCACGACGGGCGCCACGCGCGGCGCGTCCTCGTCCGCCTCCGTCGTCGACGCGACGCACAGCGCGGCCCCCGCGCGCCGCACCTCGACCCAGACCTCCGGCGTCCGCGTGCCGACGACGCCGCGCAGCCGCGGCGCGAGGTACCGCTCGAGCGGGCGCGCGCCCAGCTCCACTTCGAGGCGCTGCAGCTCGCCGCGCCGGTGGCGGAAGCGCGGCACGCCCCCCGAGACGTCCACCGGGAAGCGCAGCCCGGGCAGCGTCGCCGCCAGGTCGGTGACCCTCAGGCACCCGACGCGCGCCGGCCGCGCGAGCTCCAGGCCGATCCCCTCGCGGCCGATGGCCAGCTGCAGCGCCACGTCGTCGGCCGCCGGCGGCGGGGGCGGCGCGGATCCCGAGCGCCGCGACTGCGCGGGCCGGCCGCCGCGGGCGCGAGGGACGGGGCTGGGGACGAGGCGAGGCATGCGAAAAACGCCTGATCGATCGTACCAAGCGCTCTCCCGCCGGGCGACTTTGGTTCAGTTCCGAGCCGGCGCCCTCGGCCCGCGCCCCCCCGGGCGGCCTTCCTCGACAGAGCCCCGGTCCCGGTCCATAGACGAGCGCTCCCGATGCAGACGACGCCGCCGCCCAACGGAGAGCCGCACGCGCGAGGCAGCGTGCTCCACGGCTTCCGCGCCGCGGTGGTCGACCTGTGGGGAGAGGAGGGGCTGCGCGACCTGGCCGATCGGCTGCCCGCCGACGTCCGCGCGGCGACCTTCGACGCCATCGTGCTGCCGTTCGAGTGGGTCCCGGTCGCCCACACCATCGCGTGGCACGAGGCGCTCGCTGCCGGCCCCGCCCGCGGCGACGACCGCGAGCTGGCGCGCGCCGTGGGGCGGGCGATCGACCTCGGGTTCGGGCGCTTCAAGAGCGCCTTCTTCTCGGGCGTCACCCCCGAGCGCCTGGTCGAGCGCGCCCCGGAGCTTTGGCGCTGGCAGCACACGCACGGCCAGCTCTCCGCGCACGCGGAGACCGCCACGGGGCTGGTCACGTTGCAGGGCCACCCGTACGTCGACCACCCGGTCTCGCGTCGCGTGACGGCCGAATCTTTTCGTCACATCGTGACAATCGTCCTGGGGCCCGACTCCCCGGTGCGCGTCACCGCCACCATCTCGCTACCCTCCGATCGTGTCGGAGCCGCGCCCCCAACACACAAACCTGACGTCGGAGCCACGCCCTCGACGCGCTCCCAACGCACCGCGCTCCACGTCCGCCTGTCCTGGCGTGCTTGACCCCATGTTGCGCGCGTGTGACAAACCTTAGTCGCAGCTGATCCGTCCAGGGGGTGCGCATCCACGATGATCTCGAAGGACACGATCGCGCTCGTGCGGGACCGCACCGACATCGTCGCGGTCGTCTCCGAGAGCGTCCCGTCCCTCAAGAAGCGTGGGCGGCGCTTCCTCGGCCTCTGCCCCTTCCACAAGGAGAAGACGCCGAGCTTCCACGTCAACCCCGACGTTGGCGTCTATCACTGCTTCGGGTGCAAGGAGAGCGGCGACGTCATCACGTTCCTGATGCGCGTCGACGGCTACACCTTCCACGAGGCGGTGCGCGCGCTGGCCGAGCGCGCCGGCATCCGCATCGAGACCGACGAGGAGCGCGCGCAGGCGCCCACCGAGGCCGACCGCCACAAGAGGGAGCGCGAGGCGCTCTACGGCGCCATGAACATGGCGGCGTCCTTCTACGAGGCGCAGCTTCGCGAGCACCCGGAGCGGCAGTACGCGCTCGACGAGCTGGCGCGGCGCGGGCTGTCGCCCGACAACGAGGCGGTCCAGGCGTTCCGCGTCGGCTACGCGCCGCCGGGCTGGGACGGGCTGGCCGCGTTCCTGAAGCGCCAGGGGGTCTCGCCGGCGGTGGCCGAGAACGCGGGGCTCATCGTGCCGCGCTCGAGCGGCAGCGGGCACTACGACCGCTTCCGCCACCGGCTGATGTTCGCCGTCGTCGACACGCACGGGCGCGTCGTGGCCTTCAGCGGCCGCGCCCTCGCGGCGCTCCCGGGCGACGACCCGTCGCGCGATCCGCCGCCCAAGTACATCAACTCCCCCGAGAGCCCCATCTACCTGAAAGGCGCGAACCTGTTCGGCCTCTGGCAGGCCCGCCACGCCATCCGCCAGCAGGAGCACGCCATCCTCGTGGAAGGGAACTTCGACGTCGTCAGCCTGCACGCGCGCGGCGTGCAGAACGTCGTCGCGCCGCTGGGCACGGCGTTCACCGAGGAGCAGGCGGCGCTGCTCCGGCGCTTCGCCGTCGCGCTCACGCTGCTCTTCGACGGCGACGCCGCCGGTCGCAAGGCCGCGCGCGCCGCCGAGAAGCCGTGCGACGAGGCGGGGCTCGAGGCGAAGGTGGCCGTCCTGCCCGAGAAGACCGACCCCGACGAGCTGGTTCGCACCAAGGGCGTCGAGGCGCTGCGGCACGTGATCGGCCAGGCGCGCGGCCTGCTCGAGTACCTGATCGACGTGGAGCTCGACGAGTCGTTCAACGCCGCCGACGTGCGCGAGAAGACCGCGCGCATCGAGCGGGTGACGTCGCTCATGGCCCGGCAGAAGGACGCGGTCGCGCGAGGGATGCTGGAGGCTTATGCCGACTACGCAGCCGGTCGTCTCGATCTGGTACGCTCGGCTCCCAATGCTTTCCCGGCGCTCAAACGGAAGGTGGTCGCGTCGGCGAGAGCAGAGCGCGTGTCCTCGGGCCCCCGTCCCTGGGAGGCCCGCGTCAAGCCGCGCCCGCCGGGCAGCGAGGAGCGAAAAGCAATCGCCGGCGCCATCCTGGATTTCCCCGTGCTTCTCGACGATTCCGAGCTCCAGGGCGTCCTCGCGCTCCTCGAGGGCGCGTCGGCACAGATCGTGGCGGGCGTAGGCAAAGCGATGCGCGTGAACGCGCAAGGCCAAAAAGTCCTGGACACGACGGAATTCCTTGCGCAAATGCCTCCGCCGATCCAAGCCTTCGCGTCCGCGCGCCTGGCGGCCCCTGCGCACGAAGCTATCGAGGAGGCGCGCGAGACCGTTTCCGCGGCGGCGAGAAGGCTTCGAGAGACCAACGTGGCGCGAGAGACGAGCGAGATTGTTCGTGAGCAGCATCGAGTCGTCGGCGATTGGGAGAGCGCAGTGGAGCTGATAAAGGACGCCGACGCGCGCGTGAGAGAGCGGTTGTTGGGCAAGTGAGGGGAACGGACGCGCGCGGGCGGGTGATCGTCTGCGCGCGCGGGGCAAGCAGCAGCAGCAGCACACGGTCAGAAGCACCGAGGTAGCGATGGCGACGAAGAATCGTGATCGGAAGGAAGTTCAGCAACTCATCGAGATGGGGAAGTCGAAGGGGTTCCTCACGTACGACGAGGTGAACGACGCGCTGCCGGCCGACATGGCCGCGCCCGAGCAGATGGACGACGTGCTCGGCGCCCTCGGCGACGAGGACATCGAGATCGTCGACGCCGCCACGCAGGTGAAGATCGCCCCCAAGCGCATCGCCGAGGAGCAGGCGGAGCAGAAGTCGGTGCGCCCGAGCGAGGCGCCCGCCACGGCCAAGACCGAGGAGGAGCTCGACGGCTACTACTCCAAGAGCAACGACCCGGTGCGCATGTACCTGCGCAAGATGGGGAGCGTGTCGCTCCTCACGCGCGAGGGCGAGGTGGAGATCGCCAAGCGCATCGAGCAGGGCGAGCACATGGTGCTCTCGGCCATCCTCAACTCGCCCGTGGCCGTGCGCGAGATCATCGATCTGGGCGACAAGCTGCGGAAGCACAAGATCCGCGTCAAGGACATCATCCGCGACGCCGAGGACGACAACGCCGAGTTCGACGAGGAGGAGGCCGACCGCCGCATCCTGCGCCTCATCGACAAGGTCAAGCACCTCGACAAGGTGGCCGAGGACCTGCGCGCCAGCCTGGCGACGTGCGCCGCCTCGCGCAAGAAGGGGATCGACGCCGAGATCGACGCCAACCGCCAGAAGATGGTGGAGACGCTCGAGGAGATGCGCCTCAACAAGAAGACGATCGACAAGGTCGTCGCCAAGCTGCGCGGCCTCATCCAGAAGATCGAGCGCGCCGAGAGCGGCGTCACGGAGATCGCCAAGCGCGCCGAGGTCGAGGCGGACCTGCTGCGCAAGGAGGCGCGGGCCTCGCGCGGCGACGCGAACGCCGAGCGCAAGTACAAGAAGAAGTACGGCGTCACGCCCGACGAGGTGCTCGGCGCGCACTCGGCCGCGCAGAAGAACCTCAAGAAGGTGGAGGAGGAGCTGCAGCTCGACGTCAAGGAGCTGCGCGCCACATACGAGGCGATCCGCGACGGCGAGCGCCTGGCCGACAAGGCCAAGGGCGAGCTGGTCGAAGCGAACCTGCGCCTCGTCGTCAGCATCGCGAAGAAGTACACGAACCGCGGCCTGCAGTTCCTCGACCTGATCCAGGAGGGGAACATCGGCCTGATGAAGGCGGTCGACAAGTTCGAGTACAAGCGCGGCTACAAGTTCAGCACCTACGCGACGTGGTGGATCCGGCAGGCCATCACGCGCGCCATCGCCGATCAGGCGCGCACCATCCGCATCCCGGTGCACATGATCGAGACGATCAACAAGCTGATTCGCACCAGCCGCTACCTCGTGCAGGAGTACGGCCGCGAGCCGACGCCCGAGGAGATCGCCGAGAAGATGGAGCTGCCGCTCGACAAGGTCCGCAAGGTCCTCAAGATCGCCAAGGAGCCCATCAGCCTCGAGACCCCCATCGGCGAGGAGGAAGACTCGCACCTGGGCGACTTCATCGAGGACAAGAGCGTCGTGTCGCCGGCCGAGGCGGTCATCAACATGAACCTCGCCGAGCAGACGCGCAAAGTCCTCAAGACGCTCACGCCGCGCGAGGAGAAGGTGCTTCGCATGCGCTTCGGCATCGGCGAGAAGAGCGACCACACCCTCGAAGAGGTCGGTCAGGACTTCGAGGTGACGCGCGAGCGCATCCGCCAGATCGAGGCCAAGGCGCTGCGCAAGCTGCGCCACCCCTCGCGCAGCAAGCAGCTCAAGTCCTTCATCGAGAGCTGACCGGGAGAAGAGCTCACAGGGAAGGCGGGAAGACGGGAAGGTTTGGAGGGGCGCCGATGGCCCGTTCCCCCAAATCTTCCCGCCTTCCCGCCTTCCTGTTTCTCCCTCTTTGCCTTTGCAGCGGCTGCCAGCGCGGCTGCGCCCGCGAATGGATCGACGAGAGCGGGGTGGGGGAGCACGGGACGGTGGTACCGCCGGGGGCGGCGCCGCTGAACGCGGTGGACTGCCCCGACGGGCTTGCCCGCTGCGCCGGCGGCGTCGTCGAGGTGTCGCGCCTGGCGCGCATCCCCCAGCCCTGCACGGGGTCGCCGGAGGGATGCGCCTGCCCCTGGGAGCGCGCCGCCGACTGCGACCGCGGCTGCGCGGCCGACGGGCTCGAGGTCGTCATCCCCCGTTCGCAGGCCCCGGTGCAGCTTTGCGCCCCCACGCCCGACGCCGGCCCCCTCGCCGTCGCGCCGCCGCCCCCGGGCGAAACGCCACGCGGGTGCGAAGAGGGACAGCTCTACCGCTGCGTCGCGGGCGACGTCATCGCGTGCCGCGACAACGCCGTCGCGGCGCACTGCGTTCACGGCTGCTTCGCCGAGGACGCCGCGCTCGACGACGACGTCGACGTCGGCCGCGAAGCCGCCTTCGCGATTCTCTGTTCGCGGTGACGCATACGGCGCTTCTCTGACATCCGCGCCTCGCCCTCCGTGCGCCGCACGCAACCTCTTCGCGCAACAAACGTGACCGCCTACATGGCGCCCCGTTAGCCTTACATTCGTCGACGTTTCCGCGGGCTCCCGAGGATCCACTGGGTCTTCGGCGGACCAGCGCGGGCGGCGTTCGTCTGCGCTCCTGGCCGACTGGGGAGCTTTCCACGGCTCGGATCGTAGTTTGCTTCAGTGGACTCACAGAAATCGGCCCACCGCACGACGCGACGAGTCGCGCCGGCGGGAAACGGGCCGAGGGACGCGCGTGTCCATCAACCGCGCGCGGACGGGTAGATCCATGCGTCGCAGTCGGGCGTTTCTCTGGTTCGGCGGATTGCTCATGGTCTTCGCGGTCGGCACGGTGAGCACGCGGTCGGCGGCGGCCGGCCCGTCGGGGAAGGCGGATGCCCCCGCCAGGCTCCCATCGACCCACGCCGAGGAGCTGAAGCTGCTGCCGCTCCTGGCCAAGCACGACACCGCCTCGCTGTTCGGGAGCTTCATCAAGCCGGGCGGGTCCCCCGAGGGGCTGCCCAGCGACGAGGCCTGCCCGCCGGACATGGTCGAGGTCGAAGGCGACTACTGCCCGGTCCTCGAGCCGCGCAAGTGCCTGCACTGGCTGGATCCGGCGACGCACCTGCAGTGCGCCGAGTTCGAGCACGACGCCAACGGCGCAACCTGCCTCACCAAGACGCAGCACAAGAAGTTCTGCATCGACCGCTACGAGTGGCCGAACCGGGCCGGCGCGCTGCCCGAGTACATGGCCAGCTGGTACGACGCGAAGGCGTCGTGCGAGAGCATCGGCAAGCGCCTGTGCAACGACACCGAGTGGACGCTGGCGTGCGAGGGCCCCGAGCGCAAGCCGTATCCCTACGGCGACGGCTACACGCGCGACGCGGCCGCCTGCAACATCGACAAGCCGTACATCATCCCCAACGCCCCGAAGATCTACGACCCGAGGACGAGCGCCGCCGAGCTCGCGCGCCTCGACCAGCGCGAGCCGAGCGGGTCGCGACAGGCGTGCGTCAGCCCGTACGGCGTGCACGACATGACCGGCAACGTCGACGAGTGGGTCGTCAACGTGTCGCAGGACGGTCACCCCTTCGAGAGCGGCCTGAAGGGCGGCTACTGGGGGCCGGTCCGCACGCGGTGCCGGCCGATGACCACGGCGCACAACCAGACCTTCCGCTACTACCAGATCGGCTTCCGCTGCTGCGGCACCGCCGAGTCGGCCCCCGTCGACTACGGCGAGTCGCCGCTGGCCAAGGAGTAGTCACTCCGGCGCGGCGTCCGCGGAGGCGTCGGGCGCCTGCGGGTCGACGTGCGGGTGCTCGGGCGGATCGCCGTACTCGCGGCGCATCTTGGCCGCCAGGGCGTCGAGCAGCACCTGCTCGTGGTACTGAGGCATCTGCGGCAGCGCCACGAGCACGCTGACGGCGTCCTGGGCGCGGACGAACTCGAACGAGCCGGAGGTCGGCCTGCGGGCTTCGGGCGAGGTGTACTCGAAGAGCAGGTAGCCGCTCGACTCGTCCTTCTCGGTGACCTTCCAGCCGTTGTCGACGCGCACCAGCCGCAGCGCGGCGTTCCACGTGCGCTCGAAGCCGTAGGGCGACTCGTAGGTGGACTTGGCGTGCGCCCCGGGCGCCGTCGCCGCGATCGCGCAGGTCACGAGGGCCCCGGACAGCGCCCCGACGAGCGCGGCCTTCGATGCACCCCAGCTCATGTCTCCCGCTTATCGAAGGCGGCCCGCTCGGGCCAACTTCCGGACGCGTGGCTACTGCGCGTCGGCGGGGGCGCCCACCATGGCCTCGGCTTCCTCGAGGGCCTTGAGGCCGCCGCGCTCGGCGGAGAGGCCCCAGAGGCCGGCGGCGAACTGGAAGACGAGCTGCGAGGCGTACAGCAGGAAGACGTACGCCGCCCCGGCGCCGATGACGACGCGGGTCGGGAAGTACATCGTCATCCCGGCGTAGATGCCGGCCTGGAAGACGCCGAGCAGCCCGGGCGGCCCGGGGATGAGGATGGCGCAGCCGAGCATGCCCATGAGGGCGCACGACTCGCCGAAGGTGATGGCCGATCCGTCGGCGTGCACGACGCCGCAGCCCCACGCCAGCAGCCACATGCCGCCGACGTTGAGCCCCCAGTAGACGGTGGTCTCGACGAGGAAGCCGAACGCGTCCCTGCCGCGGCCGAAAACATGCAATCCATCCGCGAACTTCTCGGCCATCCCCGCAAGCTTCTCGGCAAGTGGGCGCGAAACCTTGCCGATGACCGCGAGGGTCGTCCTGTGGGCCCACGAGCGCGCAACGTAAAAGACCACGAGCGTCGCGATCGCCACGAAGCCCATGCCGAGCATCACGAAGCCGCTCATGCGCACGTGCTCGACCGAGACCGGGATGCCGACCACCCGGTCGGGCAGCGGGTGCACCGTCGGCACGAACAGCAGCGCCACCGCGAGCACGACGCTGAGGTAGAAGAGGTCGATGACGCGCTCGGCGACGATGGAGCTGGTGGCCGCCGTCATCGTGATGACGCGCCCGTCGCGCTCGGCCGCCGCCCGATCGCCCGGTCGGGTGCGGATCATGTACGGCCGCACGAACTCGCCGATGCGGAAGGGCATCAGCAGGATGGCGGCGAAGCCGATCATCGACACCGCGAAGAGGCGCTTCTTGGGCACCTCGGCGACCCCGCGCAGCAAGAAGCGCCAGCGGACGCTGCGGAAGTAGTTGTAGCCGAAGAGCGTCGGCAGGTAGGCGGCGATCGTCCACCACTTCACGTGCCCGAAGTCGCCCCCCTCGGGGACGATCTTCAGCCCGCCCTTGTGAAGCGTGTACCAGATGCCCAGCGTGATGACGAAGGACGCGGCGAGCTTGCCCTTGTGGCGCCTGAGAAATCCCACGTACGTAAGCCCCTGCCGCGCTCGTATAGCATGTGCGGGGCCGGAGCCCGGCCCGGATGCTCCTTACAGGCTCCAGTAGCGGATCCCGCGCTCGCTACGGCCGGGGTCGAGCACGCTCTTCACGTCCACCACGACACCGCCGTCGCGCACCATCGACAGCAGGCGCGGCTGCCCCTGGTCGAGGTACCACCTGTGCGACACGGCCAGGACCAGCGCATCGAGCCTGGTCATCTCCTCCATGGCCGCGAGCTTCACCCCGTACTCGTGCAGCGCCTCCGGCGCGCTGGCGAGCGGGTCGTGCACCATCGCGTCGATGCCGAACTGCCGCAGCTCGCGCAGGATGTCGGGCACCTTGCTGTTGCGGATGTCGTTGCAGTCTTCCTTGAACGTCAGGCCCAGGACGCCCACGCGCGCGCTCTTGACCGTGATGTCCTGCTCGATGAGGAGCTTGACGACGCGGGCCGCGACGTAGGGGCCCACGTTGTTGTTGATGCGCCGGCCCGCCAGGATCACCTCCGGCTGGTAGCCGAGCTGCTGGGCCTTCATCGTCAGGTAGTACGGGTCGACGCCGATGCAGTGGCCGCCGACCAGGCCCGGCCTGAACTTGAGGAAGTTCCACTTGGTGCCCGCCGCCGCCAGCACGTCGCTCGTGCGGATGCCGAGGCGGTCGAAGATGAGCGCCAGCTCGTTCATCAGCGCGATGTTCAGATCGCGCTGCGTGTTCTCGATGACCTTGGCCGCCTCGGCGACCTTGATGCTGGGCGCGCGGTGCACCCCCGCGTCGACGATGGCCCCGTAGGCGGCCGCGACGCGCTCGAGCGTCTCCCTGTCCTCGCCGCTCACCACCTTGGTGATGCGCTCGAGGGTGTGCTCCTTGTCGCCCGGGTTGATGCGCTCGGGCGAGTACCCGAGCTTGAAGTCCGCGCGCGGCAGGCCGCTCGTCCTCTCGAGGATGGGGCCGCACACCTCCTCGGTGACGCCGGGGTAGACCGTCGACTCGTAGACGACGACCGCGCCCCTGGAGAGCGCGCGCCCGACCGTCTCGCTGGCGCGCTCGACGGGCGTGAGGTCCGGCACGTTGTTGTGGTCGACGGGCGTCGGCACCGCGACGACGAAGAAGGTGCAGCCCTTCAGGTCGGCCGGATCGCTCGTCATCCGGAGCGCCGTCGCCTTCAGCACCTCGGCCGGCTGCTCGTGGTTGCGGTCGAAGCCACGCTTGAGCTCCTCGACCTTCTCCCGGTGGACGTCGAACCCCACGGTGCCCGGGAACTTGCGCGCGAACGCGAGCGCGACCGGCAACCCGACGTACCCCAGCCCGATGACGGCGATTCGTTCAGCCATGGTGCCCTTCCAATATCGCTCGCGGCCCGTCCGCGAGAAGGCGTTTCGCTTCCTCGGCGCCGGCGAGGTGCTCGAGCCGCGCGATGGCGCGGACGACCTCGTCGACGTCCCCGGGCTTGTGCGCGTCCGAGCAGGCGGCCTCGTACGCCCCCTCCTCGAGCAGCTTCTCGGCCGCGCGCTGCGGCACGCGCCCGTACTTGCCCGTCAGCGCGCACACGTCGAGCAGCAGGTGCGCCCCCGCGTCGAGCAGCGGCTCGAGGCACGCGTCGTCCTTCCACACCGGCTCGTAGCGCTCCGGGTGCGCGAGAACGGGCACGAGCCCGGCGCGGCGCAGGTCGAAGAAGCGGTGCTGCACGCGCAGCGGGAAGGCCCGCGGGCCGAACTCGACCAGCGCGCTCCTGCCGCCCGGGTAGGGGGCGGCCTCGCCGCGCACCAGGCGGCCGAAGACCACGTCGTCGAAGAAATGCTCGCTCGCGAGGTGCACCGTCGGGAGCGGCTCGCCGGCCGCCGAGAGGATCGGTTGCATGGACTGGAATGCACGTTCGAGGCCGGCGCGGTCGTTGTCGAACATTCCCGGGCGCATGTGTGGGGTGGCGACCACCACGTCGAAGCCGGCCTGGTGCAGCCCCCGCAGCATCGCCAGCGACTCGTCGGCGCTGCGCGCGCCGTCGTCGATGGCGGCCACCCAGTGGCAGTGGAGGTCCACGAACCCGCGCAAAGCCCCCTTGGAGTAGCACGGCACGCCCGCCCCGCGCGGCAGACAGCCGCGAGGCAAAACGGTGCAGCCTCGGCGCGCGATGCTAAGCCCCGGCCCCATGCGCGAATCGCGACCGCTCGACGTCGTCGTCTGGGGAGCCACCGGCTACACGGGCCGGCTGGTCGCCGAGTACCTCGCCCGGCGCGAGGGGGTCGGCAAGCGCGTGCGCTGGGGGATCGCCGGGCGCAACCGCGCCAAGCTCGAAGAGGTCCGCCGCGGCCTCGAGCGCATCGACCCGGCCGCGCGCGACCTCGCCATCCTGACGGCCGACAGCCGCGACCGCGCCTCGCTCGACGCGCTCGTACGCCAGGCGCGCGTCGTGGCCTCCACCGTCGGCCCCTACGCCATCCACGGCCGCGAGCTCGTCGCCGCGTGCGTGGAGGCGCCGACCGACTACTGCGACCTCACCGGGGAGGTCCCGTTCATCCGCGACATGATCGACCGGCACCACGCGCGGGCGCGCGAGACCGGCGCGCGCATCGTGCACTGCTGCGGCTTCGACTCCATCCCCTCGGACCTGGGCACGCTCATGGTCCAGACGCACGCGCGCGCGACGCGCGGGGCAGCGTGCCACGAGGTCCGGCACGTCGTGACCCTCAAGGGCGCGATGAGCGGCGGCACCGCGGCGAGCATGGTGCACCTGATGGAGGAGGCGGCCCACGACCGGCGCGTGCGGCGGCTGGTCGCCGATCCGTACGCGCTCGATCCGCAGCGCAGCGGGCGGCGCGGCGCGGACGCGCCCGACGGCGCCGACCAGCGCGGCGTTCGCTGGGACCCGGACGTGCGCCGCTGGACCGGGCCCTTCGTCATGGCGGCCATCAACACGCGCGTCGTGCGGCGCACGCACGCGCTCCTCGGCTACGCATGGGGCGAGGACTTCCGCTACCGGGAGGCGATGAGCTTCGGCGCCGGCCCCACGGGATGGGTCGGCGCGGCGGGGATGTCGGTCGGTCTGGCGATGGGCATCGGCGCGATGGCGCTCGCGCCCGTGCGCAAGCTCGTCGCCAGGCGGATGCCGCAATCGGGCGAGGGTCCGTCGGCCGAGCAGCGCGAGAGCGGATTCTTCGTCTCGCAGCTGGTCGGCGCCGTCGGCGTCGGCGACGGCGCGGGCGGCACGGTGCGCGGGACCGTGCGCGGCGACAGCGATCCGGGCTACGGCGAGACGGCCAAGATGCTCTCCGAGTCGGCCGTGTGCCTGGCGCTCGACGAGGCGGTGCCCGAGGCGGGCGGCGTGCTCACCCCCGCGGCGTGCATGGGCATGCGGCTGGTCGAGCGGCTGCGCGCCGCGGGGATGACGTTCCAGGTGGAGTAGCCCGGTGGGCCTCGTGACGGTCCGACAGGTGCACCCCTCCCGGGCTGGCGGCGTAGAGTCGGCGCGTGCGTGCGGCTCGCTTCCGGTCGGCCCTCGTGGTCGCGGTCGCCCTCGCCCCGGAGCGCGCCGCGCCCGCGGACCGAGCCGTGGAGACGGCGGGCCGGACGCCGCGGGTCGCGCGCGCGTCGGCCGTGCGCGCGCCGCTCCGCGAGGCGGCGGTTTCAGCCAGACCGCGTGCGGCAGCAACGGCGAGAGATGCCACGCTTGCACGGGCGGCCAGCAGTGCGCGCCGGCGCCCAACGGCGGCGGAGAGTGCGTCGACGCGGGCGCGTGCGGGCCGCAGGACTGCGCCGGGTGCTGCCTGGGCGACGTCTGCGCCCTCGGCGACCAGGACATCGCCTGCGGCAGCGGCGGCTCGGTGTGCGCCGACTGCGCGACCTACGGATGGACCTGCAGGGCGGGTGCGTGCCAGTGATCGTCACGCGCGCGAGCGAGGTGCGCGAGGGCGACAGCGCGGTGCGCGAGGGCGCGAGCGAGGTGCGCGAGCGCACGAGCGGGGTGCGCGAGCGCGCGAGCGTGGCGCGCGAGGGCGCGAGCGAGGTGCGTGAGCGCGCGAGCGTGGCGCGCGAGCGCGCGAGCGAGGTGCGTGAGCGCACGAGCGGGGTGCGCGAGCGCACGAGCGGGGTGCGCGAGCGCACGAGCGCTGCGCATAGCCGCGTCGTGCCGGTGGGCGTCGGGGAATGCCGCCGGGGCGAGGCCGTCGGCCTTGCTCCCGCACGGCTCCGCGCTACGCACGACGGCATGAGGCCCGTCGTGCGCGTCGCGACCGCGGCGGATTACCCGCTCTTCGTGAGGCTCTTCCCCGAGCTCGGGGTGGACGACCCGCTGCTCACGAGAGAGCAGTTCGCCGAGCGCATCCTGCCGCGCGCGCTCGTCGTCGAGGACGGAGGCGAAGGCGATCGGTCGCCCGTCGCCTACGGCTCCTGGCGCGTCTACGGCGACACGGCGCACGTGGTGCACGTCATCGTCGACCCGCGGGCGCGGCGGCGCGGCGTCGGCCTGATGCTCATGGGGGCGCTGCGCGAGCGCGCCCTCGGCGAGCGGTGCCCGCGCTGGTACCTCAACGTGAAGCACGACAACGCGGCCGCCATCCGCCTCTACGAGCGCTGCGGGATGGCCGTCGAGCAGGAGGGGTGGGCGCTGCGCCTCGAGTGGGCGCAGCTCGCGAGTCTTCGCGGCGACGACCGGGCAGGGGAGCCGGCGGTCGTCTGCCCCTCACCGGCGAGCGACGACGCCGAAGTGGCCGCGCGGCTGTCGCTCGACCTGCCGCGGCTGTCGCTCGTGCGCGCGCGCCCGGGTAACGTACCCGTCGCTCTTCGCGAGCAGGGGAAGCCCGTGGCGTTCGGGATCTTCGATCCCTCGTTCCCGAGCGTGTACCCGCTGCGGGCCGCGCGCGTCGGCCTGGCGCGCCGCCGGTTCGACGCCGTCCGCCCGCTCGCCGGCGCCGCGCCGCACGTGCACACCGTCGTCGAGGGCGACGGCGCGCTCTGCGACGCCCTCCTCGCCACGGGCGCCGAGCTTCGCCACGCCTTCTACCGGATGGGCGCCGCGCTGTAGCGGGAGGATCCGGAGGCGCCGTCGGTTGCATTCGCTGCGCTCACGAACAACCCGCACATCCCGAGTCCCAACCCGCCGCTCTCGGCGCCGACCAGCGCGCTCGCCACGCTGGTCGCGACCGAGGCGGCGACCAAGACGCGCGCCGCAGGCACCGTGGCGGCGCGCGACGTGGCACGCACGAACCTGCTCTCGCTGCTCCACGCCACCAAGGCCACCGTTCAGCAGATCGCCAACGCGAACCCGGAGCAGGCGGCGGCGATCATCACGAGCGCCGGAATGCTGGTGCGCAAGACGCCGGCGCACAACAAGGCGCCGTTCGCGGTGCAGCCGGGAGCGATCTCCGGCACGGTGCACCTCGTGGCGAAGGCTGCCGCCGTGCGGGCTTCGTACGAGTGGGAGTGGAGCGGTGATGGAGGAAAGACCTGGACGCCGGCAGCCCCGACGCTCCAGTCGAAGACCGAGATCGCCGGTCTTCCCGTCTCGACCATCGTGTTCTTCCGTTTCAGGGCGATCACGAGGACGGGCGCGGGAGACTGGAGCCAGGCGATCTCCGTGCTCGTGAAGTAGGCGGGACACCCTTCGATTCGAGCGGGAAGCCCTTCGCTTCGAGGGGGAAGCCCTGTGACTTCGGCGGGCGGTCGTCTTGGATTCGCGGGACGCGCTGTCGTCGAACGTCGCGGTGAAATGGGCGAGGTGGGAGGATCTCCGATCGAGATGGGATGCGATCCCGTCGAGAGAGGAGATCCTCCCACCGAGCCTCGCGGTGCTCCCCTCGAGCCGAGAGGCGCTCCCGTCGAACGACGCGGTGCTCCCGCGTCGATCGAAGGCGCTCCCGTCGAATGAAGAGGTGTTCCCCTCGAAAGACGAGGTGACGCCGTCGAAAGAGGCGGTGATCCCGCGGCGAGGGCAGTCGATCCCGCCGAACCGAGAGGTGCTCCCCTCGAAGCAAGCCGTCGTCCCGTCGGGACGGGAGGCGCTCCCATGGAGAGCCAATGTGCTGCCGCGAAAGTGAAAGGCGCGACCGCCGCAGCGAGCGGCGATCCCGCGAAGCCGAGCGGCGCTCCCACCGGGCGCACCGGCCGTGGTCGGCCACGCGCCGTCGCGACCCTGATGGCGGAGCTTTCAGAAAAGCTCCCCGATGCGCTTCACCAGGCTGCCGCCGCCGAAGAGCAGCCGCACGCCGCGCTGCAGCCAGTGAAAGCTCCTGGCCGTGTACGGGAACCACGTCGGGTCGCGCGCCGGCGGGGTGACGCGATCGAAGCTCACGTGCTTGCGCTGGCTCATCTCGCGCAGCGCCTCGACGCCGTGCACGCGCCCGAAGCCCGACTGCTTGATGCCGCCGAAGGGCGCCTCGACGGCGCCGTAGTTGCTCAGCACGTCGTTCACGACGACGCTGCCCGCCTCGACGCGCTCGGCCAGCCGCCGCGCGCGACCGCGCTCCTTGCTGAAGACGTAGGCGTTGAGGCCCAGGTGCGACTCGTTGGCCAGCCGCACGGCCTCCTCGTCGTCCTTGACGCGCATGAACGGCACGATGGGCCCGAAGATCTCCTCGCGCATGACGCTCATCGTGTGGTCGCAGTCGGCCAGCACGGTCGGCTCGAAGAACTGCCCGGGCCCGGGGCCCGTCTTGCCGCCGCACACCAGGCGCGCCCCCTTCTGCAGCGCGTCCTCCACGAGCCGGCGCGCCACGTCGATCTGCCTGGGGAAGATGATGGCCCCGACGTCGACGAAGTCGTGCGCCGGGTCGCCCTGCCGCAGCTCGCCGACGAGCACGCGCACGCGCTCGAGCAGCGCGTCGTACACCTTCTCGTTCGCGTACACGCGCTCGACCGAGATGCACGCCTGCCCGCTGTTGGCGAAGCCGCCGAAGACGATGGCGCGCGCGGTGCGCTCCAGGTCGCAGTCCTCGCACGCGACGAGCGGCGCCTTGCCCCCGAGCTCCATCGTGCACGGCACGAGGCGCGCCCCGCACGCGGCGGCGACCTTCTTTCCGGTCTCGACCGCCCCGGTGAACACGCAGTAGTCGATCCCCGCGTCGATGAGCGCCTGCCCGGTCGGCCCGTAGCCGACGACGACCGAGAAGAGGTCCTCCGGCAGCCCCGTCGCGTCGTAGATCTTCTTGGCCTCCATCATGACGAGGGGCGTCACCTCGCTCGGCTTGACCACGCAGGCGTTGCCGGCCAGAAGGGCCGTGACGACGCTGCCCATCGGGATGACGAGCGGGAAGTTCCACGGCGAGACGACGCCGACCACCCCGCGCGGCACGTGGTGCACCTCGCTCGTGCGGTGCCTGAGCAGGTGCAGCGGCAGGCGCTCGGGGGCGAGCGCCCGCGCCGCGTGCTTGCACGACCAGGTGGTCAGGTCCAGAAGGACGGTGAGCTCGTGCACGAGCGCTTCGTGGCGCGGCTTGCCGCACTCGCGCGACAGCACCTCGACGAGCTCCTCGGCGTGCTCGGCCAGCGCGTCGCGAAGCCGCAGCACCCGCTGCGCGCGCTCCTCGACCGGCAGCACCGACCAGGCCGCCTGCGCCTTGCGCGCGCGGGCCACGACACGACGCACCTCGTCATCGGTCGTCACGGGGAGCTCCGCCAGCAGCTCGCCGCTCGCGGGCGCGTAGGTGCGTACGCGGTCGTCGGCACGCCCCGCGGGCGCGCGGCCGCCTGCGTCCTCGCCGGGGCGTTGGACGTTCGAGCTTTCGAAGGCGAGCTGTCCCATGCCGGGCAGAGTACGGGGCAGGCGGCGAGGCGCCAAGCCGACCGGGGTGGGGGCCCGCCGGGCGACGCCCGCAGGTTTGATGGAACATGGGCGCTCAAGGTGTAGAATTCCCGGGGTATGGAGCCGCTGGCCCCCGAAGATCTGGTCGAGGAGTGGTCGGAGCTGTCGACCAGCTCACTCGCTCCGGGCTCCCGCCTGGGCCGATACGAGCTTTTGATTCCCATCGCTTACGGCGGGATGGCGCGCGTGTGGGCGGCGCGCCTGCACGGCCAGCGCGGCTTCTCGAAGCTCGTCGCCATCAAGACGATCCTGCCGCACCTGGCGCACAACCCCGAGTTCGAGCGCATGTTCCTCGACGAGGCGCGCATCGCCGCCGGGGTGCACCACCCGAACGTCTGCGAGATCTACGAGCTCGGCGAGGAGGGCAGGGTCCTCTACCTCGCGATGGAGTGGGTGAACGGCGACTCGCTCATGCACGTGCTGCGCGGCATCAACGGCAAGAAGGCCGAGCCCATCGAAGTGCGCATCGCGGCGCGCATCGTCGCCGACGCGTGCGCCGGCCTGCACGCCGCCCACGAGCTGACCGACGACGACGGCCGGCTGCTCAACGTCGTGCACCGCGACGTCAGCCCGCACAACCTCCTCGTGGCGCAGGAGGGGACGGTGAAGGTCACCGACTTCGGCGTCGCCAAGGCGTTGAACCAGACGCACCAGGCGACGGTCGCGGGGCAGGTCAAGGGCAAGGTCGCCTACATGGCGCCCGAGCAGATCGGCGGCCTCGCGTTCGACCGGCGCAGCGACGTGTTCGGGATGGGCTGCGTGCTCTACGAGTCCATCACCGGCGTGCTGCCGTTCCGCGGCGAGAACGACCCGCAGGTGATGCAGGCGGTGCTTCGCGGCACCTACGAGCCGCCGTCGAAGCTCGTGCGCAGCATCCCGACGGAGATGGAGCACATCATCGACCGGGCCCTCGCCTCCGAGCCGCGCCAGCGCTTCGCGACGGCGGAGCGGATGCGCGTGGCGCTCGAGGAGTTTCTGGCCAAGAGCGGGATGGTCATCACCCCGACGCAGGTCGGGACCATGGTTCGCCAGCGCCTCGGCCCGCAGCTCGACAAGCGGCGAGAGCACGTGCGCGCGGCGATGCAGGCGGTGCAGGCGATGAACGATCCGACCGGGGCGCGGGCGCCCATGGGGTCGTCGCCCTCGCACAGCGGGCAGTCGCATAGCGGTCAGTCGCACAGCGGGGTCGTCGTGGCGGCGGGCCAGGCGCCGATGCTGACCGGGACGCCGCAGGGCTCGCCCGCGATGCGTCCGCCGATGCCGAGCAACCCGATGGCGCCGACGGTGCCGATGGCGTTCCCGGTGCCCGGCATGGCCGCCGAGGGGCTGCCCCCGCCGGGTCCGGGCGCGCTGCCCATCGTGCAGCCGCCGACGCCGACCACGAAGTACGTCGTCGCCGCCGTCGCGGCGTTCGCGTCGGCGGTGGTCGCCGGCATCATCGTGGTCGCGGTGTGGATGATGGCCGGTTCGCACGGCTCGGCCAGGGAGACGCCGGCGACGTCGGGGTCCGCCGCAACGGCGACGACGACGACCGCGATCCAGACCCCCACCGCCGCGACCGCGGCGCCCACGCAGGCCGCGCCCGATCGGGCCGGGGCCGCGTCGGACCGACCCGGGACCGAGCCGCCGCCCGTGCCGACTCCGTCGACCGTCGACGTCTCGCAGCTGCCGACCGCGAAGCCCGCGTGGACCCCGCCCCCCGAGCCTCGCCGGGGCGGAGGCGGCGCGGGGCCCAAGAAGCCGGCGCTCCCTGCGAATCCGTACTGAGCCGCTCTCGACTGAGTTAACCTGGGGACGATGCTGTCACGCGTGCGCTCTTTCTCGACCTGCCTGTCCTTCGCCGTCGCGCTCTCGTTCGCCGCCGTGCCGCCGGGGCTCGCGCAGGCGGCGGAAGACGGCGACGCGGCGACGGCGGGAGCGGCCCGCGAGCACTACAACGCGGGCATGAAGGCGTTCAACGACGGCCGCTACGGCGAGGCGGCGCTGGAGTTCGAGTCGGCGGCGTCGGCCAAGCCGAGCCCCATCCCGCTGTTCTCCGCGGCGCAATCGTGGGAGCGAGCCAGCGCGCCCGATCGCGCGGCCGACGACTACGCGCGCGCCCTGGCGCTCCCCGGGATGCGCAGCGACCAGATGCAGCAGGCCAAGGAGCGCCTGGCCGCGCTCGAGTCGATGCTCGGTCGAGTGAGCGTGACGGGGCCCGACGGCACGCGCGTGCAGCTCGACTCGAACACCGAGCGCCCGGTGCCCGCCACGCTGCACGGCGCGGTGGGCGTGCACACGCTGAGCGTCATCAAGCCGGGGGGCGTCGTCGAGCGGCGCTCGGTCGTGCTCGAGCGCGGCAAGGCGACGTCGCTCGACGTGACGGCGCCGCCGCCGGAGGCGACGCCCCCGCCGCCGAAGCCCCAGGAGACCGCGGCGCCCCCGCCGCCTCCTCCGCCCCCGCCGCCGCCGCCTCCTCCGCCGCACAGCGACGTGCTCCACACGCTCGGCTTCACCGCGATCGGCGTGGGGGGCGCATCGCTGCTCGCCGGCGCGCTGCTCGGCCTCGAGGCGCTCGACGCGAAGAAGGCGTTCAACGCGGCCCCGGCGCAGGCGACCTACGACCACGCCAACTCGCTGGCCACGTGGACCGACGTCGCGTTCATCGCGGGGGGCGTGTTCGTCGCCGGGGGCCTGACCCTCGTTCTCTTGCCGTCGAAGGGGACGGCGGCCCCCTCGGCCGCCCTCGCGGCGGCGCCCAACGGTGTCGTCCTCAAGGGGAGCTTCTGACGTGAGCTCGAAGCGATCGGCGTTCGCCACCTCGTCTCGCTCGCAGGTCCGGATCCTGGCCGCCGTGGCCGCGCTCGCGGTGGGTCCGGCCGCCGCCGCCGTGGGCTGCTCGCTGGGCCTCGATCAATCGCTCATCGGGCAGGACGCCGGGACCGGCAACGCCGACGGCACCACCGGCGGCGGCGACGCCCCGTCGATGGGCGACGGAATGCCGCAGTCCAACGACGGCGGCCCCGTCGTCGGCAGCGGCGAGTGCCAGAGCGACATGGACTGCCAGAACGCCGCCGCGCCGGCCGGCGCTTGCGTCACCTCCGCCAAGTGCGACCCGACCTGGCACGTGTGCATGCTCGACACGTGCGACGTCGGCCCGTGCAAGGCGGCCGTGTGCAACCCGATGCAGAAGACCTGCACGGCGCCGTCGACGTTCGGTTGGACGGCCGGGAGCTTCTCGGTGGGCTACGGCGGGGTCGGGGGCAGCACGCCGCGCACCTCGATCGCGGCCGCGTGGCCGTTCGTGTTCGTCATCACGACCAACGGCGTCGTCGCCTACAACGTCGTCGACCCGACCAACGGCTCGCCGCCGCTCGTGCCGGTCGACGGCCTGCCCTTCTTCCCGCAGTGGACCGTCACGGTCGGCCGGCGCGTGTACTTCGTGCGCGTCGTGGAGGGGAGCGGGCCGAACTCGTACCGGCAGGCCATCGCCTGGGTCGACGTGCCGCAGAACCCCCTGGTGCCGTCGTTCGAGGCGAAGGCGGCGTTCGTCACCACGCCGCAGACGTCGATGTCCGACGTGTACAGCAACCAGCAGGACGGGCTCTACCTCGTCTACGGCTCCGGCATGCTGCTGCCGACCGTGAACCTGCACCCGCCGATCGACGACACGACGACGCTCGACCCCGTGCCGAACGCGGGGCTCGCCTCGGGCGCCAGTCTCGTCGCCGCGAGCGGCTCGCGCCTCGTCGCGTACCGCTTCGACGGCAACGCGCAGGTGCCGAACTTCGCGCTCGTGAACAACGCCGGCGCGGGCAGCGGCGGCCAGACGACGGGAGAGCAGGCGGTCGGCCAGTACGGCCCGCTCGCCGACCAGTACGCCTTCACGATGGGGGACGACGGGTCCGTCCTGTGGGCGACCGCCCTGCTCCAGCCGGCCGACGCCGGCGGCGGCATCTCCACGGCGCGGCTCGTCTGGCCGCTGGCCGGTCCGATGCAGACCAACTTCGACACGACGACCTACGTCGACCTGCAGACCTTCTCGCCGGCGACGGGCGCGCTCGTCGTGGGCCCGCCAGCGTGGATCGACGCGAACACCGCGCTCGCCCTGTCGGCCGCGGGGAGCCTCAGCACGAACAGCACCGCCGTCCAGATCGCGGTGAAGGGTGCGCCGGGCAGCAAGCCTCCGGCGAGCCTGGTGGCAGGCGCGCGCATCACGCTGCCGGTCGGCCCCGGCTCGGTGGGCGTCGCGTCTTCGAACGGCTTCGGCTACGTCCTGCAGCAGGACGACCCGAAGAACATGTCGGCGCACATCGCCATTTACGCCCCCGCCTGCGTCGGCGATCAGTGAGCGTCCGCCCGCGCGGCGCCGTGCTCGCTCTACACCGTCACGCCCAGCGGATGAGCGACGTCTCGTAGGGGTGGCTCATCGCGTCGTTGTAGGGCACCACCCGCGCGGCGAACGCGTGCGCGCCGCTGTCGTCGGTGCGGATCTCGCCGGCGTAGCGCCAGGTGCCGTCGCCGCCGCGCTCGACGGGGCGCATGCGCACGATGCTCCCGCGCGCGATCTCGTGTCCGCCGTGCGTGGGCCCGTGGTACAGCTCCACCGCCACGTCGTCGGGCGTGAGCGACCCGAGCTGCACCGTCGCCGAAACCTTCACCGGCTCGCCCACCGCCACCTCGTCGCGCGACTCGAGGCGGATGTCGCGCACCGCGACGCCCTGCCAGGCGCCGCGGACGCGGTCCTTCCACGCCGTCAACGACTTGGCCGCGGCCAGGTCCTGGTCGTTCAGCTTTCGCGTCAACTTGATGGCCGGCACGTAGAAGCGGGTCGTGTACTGCCGGACCATGCGCGCCGTGTTGTACGTGGGCACCAGCTTGGCGATGGCGTTCTTCATGCGCCGGATCCATCCCCGCGGCAGCATGCCCATCCCCTCGCGCGCGTAGAACAGCGGCACCACCTCGCGCTCGAGGACGTCGTAGAGGAGCTCCGCCTCGCGCGCGTCGCCGCTGGCGTCCGGGTACTCCTCGCCGTGGCCGACCGCCCAGCCGATCTCCCAGCCGTGATCGCGCCACGCCTCGGCGAACCAGCCGTCGAGCACGCTCACGCTGAGCGCGCCGTTGGCGGCTGCCTTCATGCCGCTCGTGCCGCTCGCCTCGAGCGGACGGCGCGGGGTGTTGAGCCACACGTCGACCCCGCTCACCAGCGCCCGCGCGATCCGCATGTCGTAGTCCTCGACGAACACGACGCGTCCGCGGAGCCCCGCGTCGCGGCTGGCGTGGATGATGGCGCGGATGAGCTCCTTGCCCCCCTTGTCCTGCGGGTGCGCCTTGCCGGCGAACACGAGCTGCACGGGACGATCCGGGTCGCCGAGCAGCTTGGTCACGCGCGTCAGATCGCTGAACAGAAGCGCCGCGCGCTTGTAGGTCGCGAAGCGCCGCGCGAAGCCGATCGTCAACGCGTGCGGGTCGAGCACCTCGTCGGCGGCCGTCAGCTCCTCCTGCCCGGCGCCGCGCTTCTCGGCGGCGGCGCGCGCCCATCGGCGGGCGTGCTGCACGAGGCGATGGCGGCGGTGCTCGTGCACCTGCCAGAGCTCGGCGTCGGGGATCTCGTAGGCGCGCTCCCAGAGCTCCGCGTCGTCGAGGTTCTCCGCCCAGCGCGGCCCGAGGTAGCGGGTGAAGAGCGCCCCCATCTCGGAGGCGACCCACGACGGCGTGTGCACGCCGTTGGTGATGAAGTCGATGGGGATCTCGTGGGTCGGCAGGTCGGGCCAGAGGCCCTGCCACATCTTGCGCGACACCTCCCCGTGCAGCTCGCTCACGCCGTTGTAGTGATCGGCCGTTCGCATCGCGAGCACCGGCATCGAGAAGGGGCCGGAGTGGTCGCGCGCCTCGATGCGGCCGAGGGCGAGCAGGTCTTGCTCGGCGATGCCGAGCGCCGTGCGGTACGGCTCGAGGTAGCGGCGCACGAGCTGCGGGTCGAACGCGTCATTGCCCGCCGGGACCGGCGTGTGCGTCGTGAAGATGTTGCCCGCGCTGTTGGCCTCCGCCGCCACGGCGAACGAGACGCCGCGCTCGCGCATCACGCGCCCGATCCGCTCCACGGCGAGGAAGGCCGAGTGTCCCTCGTTCATGTGGCACACCGTCGGCGACAGGCCGACGGCCTCGAGGGCGTGGATCCCGCCGATCCCGAGCATGATCTCCTGCCGGACGCGGAACTCCTGATCGCCTCCGTAGAGGGGCCCGGTGATCGAGCGGTCCGCCGGCGCGTTCTCCTCGAGGTTGGCGTCGAGGAGGAGCAGCGGAACGCGACCGACCTGCACCTTCCACAGCTGCGCGAGCACGATGCCGTGCGGGTACTGCACGCGGATGATCATCCGCTTGCCGGTCCCGTCGAGCACCGGGAGGACGGGCATGCGGTGCCAGTCGTTGATGGGGTAGCGCTCGCCCTGCCAGCCGTCGGCGTTGAGCACCTGGCGGAAGTACCCTTCCGCGTACGCGAGGCCAACGCCGACGAGCGGCAGGCCGAGATCGCTGGCGGTCTTGAGGTGGTCGCCCGCGAGCACGCCCAGGCCCCCCGAGTAGATGGGCAGGCACTCGTGGAGCCCGTACTCCATCGAGAAGTAGGCGATGCGAGCGCCGGCCGCCTCGGGGAAGTGCTTGGAGAGCCAGCCCTCGCGCTGCATGTAGCGCTGGAAGGTGCTCCAGGCCGCGTCCAGGTGGCTGGTGAACGCGTCGTCGCCGGCGAGCTCTTCGAGGCGCGCCTGGTCGACGCGCGCGAGCATCTCGATGGGGTTGCCGTGCACCGTCTCCCAGAGGTCAGGGTCGATGCGCACGAACAGCTCGTGGGCGACCGGCGCCCACGACCACCACAGGTTGTAGGCGATGTCGCGCAGGCGCTCGAGCGGGGGGGGCAAGCGCGGGACGACGGTGAAGTGCCTCAGCGTCGGCATGGGACCTCTTTCGTAACGTAGACCTGAGTTACCTTCAACCGCCCCCCTCAGTCGTCGGTCACGACGCGGTTCTCCAGCCGCCCCAGACCGTCGATCTCGAGGACGACGGCATCGCCCGCCTTCAGCCACAGATCGTCGGTCACCTTCGAGCCGTTCAGCTCGAGCAGGCACCCGGTTCCGCACGTGCCGCTGCCGACGACGTCGCCGGGGACGAGCGTCACGCCGTAGCTCGCGCGCTCGAGGATTTGCGCGAACGTCCAGGTCATGTCCTTCACGTTGCCGCGCGAGAGCGTCCGGCCGTTGACGCTGGCGCGCATCTCGAGATCGAACACGGTGCCGCGATCGGTCTTCTTCGCGCGCGGCGCGAGCTCGTCGATGGTCACGAGGTACGGCCCGAGCGAGGTCGCGAAGTCCTTGCCCTTGGCCGGGCCGAGGTTCAGCTTCATCTCTTCCATCTGCAGGGCACGGGCCGACCAGTCGTTCATGACCGTCATGCCGAAGATGGCCTCGTCGGCCTGCGCGACCGAGAGATCGCGCCCCTCCTTGCCGACGACGATCGCCGCCTCGAGCTCGTAGTCGAGCCGCTCGAGATGACGCTGGCGCACGTGCACGTCACCGGGTCCGACGACGCCGTGGTGGTTGGTGAAGTAGAAGACCGGGAACAGGTCGAACTCCGGGATCATCTCGACGCCCCGGTTGCGGCGCGCCGTCTCGACGTGCTGGCGGAAGGCGTAGCCGTCGCGCATCGACGGCGGGCGGGGCAGGGGGGCGCGAAGCGTGACGTCGCGCAGCGCTTGAGCGAGGATGCGCCCGTCGAAGGCGGGCGGAAGCTCCTTGGCCTCCCAGGCGCGGACGATCGCGTCGGCCGCGGGGCGCGCGACGTCCGCGTGCTCGACGAACCCGAGGACGCCCTTGCCGTAGCGCTCGGTGACGTGCGCGGCGTCGCAGCGGCGGCCCGCGCGGTGCTCGTGCCATGCGAACGCGTGCGCCAGGTCGATGACCGCGTCGCCGACGAGGACGCCTGCGCGGTCGTGCGCCTCCGTGCGGAACGTGACGAGCTTCATGAAACGCGCTTCTATCACACGCCACCCATGGCGCGATTCCGCATTCCCCGGGGGGCGTTCGTCATCGTCAAGGAGGCGGCGCGTCACCTGTTGCGCCGGCCCGTCATCGGCAGCGCGGCGGCGGCGCGCACGCGCGACGGACGGTGGCTGCTCGTGCGCCGCGGCGACGTGGGGGAGTGGGCGCTGCCGGGAGGGACGCTCGAGTGGGGCGAGACGCTCCGCGAGTCGCTCGCGCGCGAGCTGGCCGAGGAGGCCGGCGTCGATCGCTGCGAGATCGGGCGGCTGGTCGGGGTCTTCTCGCGCGCCGATCGCGACCCGCGCTTTCACGGCGTCACGGTGGTCGTCGAGTGCGTCGTCGACCCGCCCGTCAGGCCGCCGTCCAACCCGCTCGAGATCACGGAGGTCGGCCTCTTCGCCCCCGAAGAGCTGCCGCGGCCGCTCGCGATGGGGATGACCGACATGCTCGACGCGGCGCTGAAGGGGAGCACGCCGGTCGTCGAGTGAGCTCCCCCCGCCGCCGAGCGGGCGTCACCCCGGCGCGACGGTCATCGCTTGCACGATGCGCGCCGACAGCCAGCGCGCCCCCAGCGCCACCGCGACGCCGGCGATGACGTCCATGAGGTAGTGCCAGCCGGTCGTCAGCGTCGAGAGCACGATGACCGCGGCCCAGGCCGCCGCCATGGCGCGCCCGACGGGCACGCGCCGCAGGGCCGCCGCGCTCAGCACGGCCAGGATCGTGTGCCACGAGGGCACCGAGACGATCGGCTCCGGCGCCGAGAAGTCGAGCGTCACCGGGCTTCCTGCCTTGAGCGCGAGGAGCATCCGGCCGGTCGCGGCCTGGGCGCCGGACGGCGGCACGCCCTCGCACGCCCACGGTCCGATCGCCGGGAACGCGGCGAGCACCATGAGCGACGCGCCGATGCACAGCGCCAGTCCCACGAGCAGCTCGTCGCTCTCGTCGTGCTGCGACAGCAGAGGCGGGACCACGAGGGCGAGAAAGCTCAGCCAGATCAACGAGTCGTACGAGATGGTCAGGGCGTGCTGCAGCCATGGTCGGTGCGCGGCCCACGCCACGATGGATGCCGCGGGGAGACCGAGGGCGCGATCGGCGGACGCGAGCGCGCCGTCGTGCAACCCGCCGGGGACACGCGCGACCAGGTACATCGGCCCGGCGTACTCGTTCGAGAGCACGAGGCCCCAGAAGACGGCGCGGATCATCGCCGCGAGGCGCGCGTCGCGGCGGCGGTAGACGGCGTAGAGCGCCGCGAGCAACGCCGCGAGCGCGGCGGCGAAGAGCAGCGAGCGCAGCGCGACGTGGATGCGCAGCACGGGAACGAGCAGGACGCACGCGGCGGCCTGGGCCGCGCAGAAGACCGCCAGACCGGCGTCCAGGCGCGTCTGCCGGCTGCGCGGGAGGCGGGGGACCGCCGCGGGGGTCACGAGCGAGATCCTATTCGCTCCCCGTCCGTAAAGCAGGGCAAGCACCATGGAACGCATCGGCGAGTACGTCATCCGCCGCCTGGTCGGCGAAGGTGGGATGGGCGATGTCTACGAGGCCGAGGAGCGGCTCTCGAAGCGTCGCGTGGCGCTCAAAGTGCTGCGCCCGGAGCTGGCGCGCAGCGACGAGGGGCGACGCCTGTTCCTCAACGAGATGCAGATCCTGGCGCAGATCGAGCACCCGAACGTCGTGCGCAGCCTGGCCACCTGCGATGTCGACGGTCGGCTCGTCATGGCGCTCGAGTACCTCGAGGGGCGCACGCTGCGGGCCGAGCTGCTAGAGCGGGGGCGCTTGTCGTGGCCGGAGGCCGTGCGCGTCGCCGCCGCGGTCGCCGAGGGCCTCGCCGCTGCGCACGGGCAGCAGCCACCCGTCGTGCACCGCGATCTGAAGCCCGAGAACGTGATGCTGCTCGCCGACGGCGGGGTCAAGGTGATGGACTTCGGTATCGCGAAGGTGCTCGAGGCGGCGCACGCGACCAACACGCACAGCGTCGGCACGCTGCAGTACATGAGCCCCGAGCAGATCGACGCGCGCACGATCGACGCGCGCTCGGACCTCTACGCGCTCGGCCTCGTGCTTTACGAGTGCCTGGCCGGGGCTCCGCCCTTTCGCTCGGCCTCGCCGCGCGAGTTGCTGAACCTGCAGTGCACCGCCGCGGCGCCGCCCCTGCCCGACGAGGTGCGCGCGACGCTGCCCGCGGGTATCGAGGCGCTGCTCTTTCGCCTGCTCGAGAAGTCGCCCGAGGTGCGCCCGGCGAGCACCGCCGAGGTCGTGGCGACCCTGGGGATGTTCCGCGCCGCCTCGGGGCCGGCGAACGCGCCGGACGCCGACGCGCGCTTCTCCGCCACTCGGGCAGGGCGCGACACGGTGGCCCTGCTCGGGGGCGCTACGCCGACGCGGCAGATCCCCACGCGGCTGGGCGTGTCGCTCATCGTGCTGCTGTCGCTCGCCGCGGGGCTGGCGGTGTACGGCGTGCGGCTGCACCGCGCCGCGCCGACGGAGGCCTCCGCCGCCGCGCGCACGTGAAGGCGAGCGATGAGCCGCGTGATGCGCCGCCTCGACCCGGTCCGCATGGGCCACGCGGCGCTGGCGCCGCTCTCCGGGCTACTGCTCGCGCTGGCCCTTGTGGTGCTGGCGCCCTCGCGCGTCCCGGCCGCACGACCGCCGATCGCCCCCGCGCGCCTGGCCGGCACGAGCGCGGAGGACTGCGCGCCCTGCCACGCCCGCGAGGTGGCGCAGTGGCGTGTGTCGGCGATGGCGCTGGCGGCGCGCAGCCCCCTGGTCGACGCGCTCGAGAGCTTCGTCGAGGAGCAGGTCGGCCGCGACGCGGAGTGCCCCAACGGGGCCGGCGTGCTGCGCGTGCGCGGCGAGGACGCGTGCTTCGACGAGCGCACCGGGATCTCCGTTACCGGCGCCGGAGGCGAGCACTGGTGCGTCAACTGCCACGCGCCCGGCGAGAACCTGCGCCCGGCGATGCCGGCGTGGAGCGCGCACCGTGGTGCGCACGACCGCGAGCCGATGCGCGACCTGCTGCCGCGCACGTCGCTCGAGGGGATCTCGTGCGCCGCATGCCACTCGACCATCGGGCCGGTCGCGGCGCACGCGTCCGGCGCGCGGAGAGGGTACGAGGGGAACGCGACCTGGACGTCGACCGCGACCGGGGCGACCTTCCTCTCGCGACCGGAGAATGCGACGGGCGTGACGGGGATCGGAAACTCGGGCTACCGCCTCGACGAGCGCCTGCTCCTCGGCGGCGCCGCCGACGGCGCGCGCGTGCACCCGCAGCCGTCCGGCGCGACGCGCCGCTACCTCGGCTCGAGCGAGTTCTGCGGGGCGTGCCATGACGTGCGCCTGTTCGGCACCGACGTGCGAGGCGTGCTGCGACGGGGCGAGCACTTCAAGCGGCTGCGCAACGCCTACTCGGAGTGGCGCTCGTGGGCCGAGGCCGAGGAGCGCGCCGGGCGCGTAGCGCCCAGCTGCCAGGACTGCCACATGAGCCAGTACCCCGGCGTGTGCGCGCCGGGCGGCGACGGCGACGGCGGCTGCCCGCCCGGCACCCACTTCGTCGAGCGTGCGCCGGGCACGTACGCGAGCGCCTTCGTCGCGCCGTCGTCGCCGTCTCCGACGCGCGTGCGGTCGCACTGGTTCACCGGCGTCGAGCTTCCGCTGTCCGACGATCTCCCCGACGCGCTGGTGGACGACGCCACGGTCGACGCCGACGGGGTGCCGGTCGGCCTGCGCGCGCGGCGCGAGATGCTGCTTCGGCACACCTTCCGCTTCGGCATCGGCGAGGCGGGGCGCCAGGGAACGACGCTCGCGATCCCGATCGACATCGAGAACGTCGGCGCCGGCCACCGTGTGCCCGCGGGATTCAGCCAGGAGCGCGAGACGTGGGTCGAGCTGCGCGTCACCGACGCGCGCGGCGAGGTCGTCTACGAGGTCGGCATTCTCGACGCGCCCGACGAGGATCTGCAGGACAAGCGCTTCCTGCGCGTGACGGCGACGCCCGACGATGCCCTGCCCGACGGCGCGGGCCGGCCGCAGGGGCTGTTCGGGGCGGACGTGGTCGACGGGCCCGATGCGCCGGCGTGGTCCCCCGATCCGCGTCTTGGAGGCACGCGCTTCGCCGGCCACGGGCTGGTGAACCTCCAGAACGGGTTCCAGCGGTGCGTGCGCTGCGTCGGCGCGATCGACGCGGCCGGGCGGTGTCAGCCACTGTCGGACGACCTGCCCACGCGCGCCGCGCGCTTCGCCGACGGCGACTACGACCCGGACACGGGCGAGTGCCGCTCCAATCTCGCGGGAGACGAGGCGCTCTTCGAGACGTACTTCCCCGTGGGGTCGCTCGACGCCTCGCGAGGGGTCGTCAAGGCGCCCGACGCCATCGTCGACACGCGCTCGGCGCCGCCTGGCGTCCGGCTCCGCTACACGTACCTCGTCGCCGCGGGGCGACATCCGGCGCCGTTCGACGTCCGGGCGAGCCTCCTCTTTCGCCCATTCCCGCCGTACCTGGTGCGCGCGTTCGCCGAGTACGAGCGCTCGCAGGCGCTGGCGGGGCTGCGACCGAGCGGCGCGCAGGTCGACGAGCGGATGCTCCGACGCGACGAGCCGGTCGAGCTCGCGCGGGCGCAGGCGAGGATCCCGTGAGCGCCGCGCGCGACGGCACGGGCGTCCGGGGGCGGTGGCCGGCGGCGGTGTGGCGCTCGGCCTGGCTCGATGCGTTGGACGCTCCGGCGCGCGCGCAGCTCGAGGCGGCCGGCGTTCTCCGGACGTTCCGGCGTGGCGAGCGTGTCTTCGCCGTCGGCGAGCACGCCGACGCGTTCTTCGTCGTCGCCGCGGGCCTGGTCGACGTGCACGTCGTGCGCCGAGGGGACACCGAGACGACGACGCTGCGACGTGCGGTCACGGGCGACGCGCTGGGCTTGGAGGCGATCGTGCACCCCGGCGCGCGCCGCACGGCGCAGGCCACGTGCGCGACGCAGACCGTGCTCGCCGAGGTCCCCGTCGCGCCGTTCCGACGTCTGGCCGGGCGCACCGACGGTTCGCACGCGGCCCGCCTGGAGGCCGCGATCCGCCGGAGCGCGGCGCGCGACGTGCTACGCGCTTCGAGCCTGGCGCGTGCGGTCTCGGAGCGCGAGCTGGACGCCCTGGTCGAGACGGCCGAACACCGGTCGCTCGCACGCGGCGAGGCGCTCTTCGAGCGCGGCGACCGCGCGAGGCACGCGTTCGTCGTGGCCGAGGGGATGCTGCAAGCGCAGACCGACGACGACGGACGCCCGCGCGTGCGCGCGTACCTCGCGCGCGGCGACCTGGTCATCGATGCGGCGTTCGAATCGGGCGGGGTCCACGAGATCACCGTCACCGCAAGCGGTCCCGCGCTCGTGCTGGCGATCGACCGCGCGGCGCTCCTCGCGGCGACGCGCGCGGCCCCCGAGGCGCTCGCGCGCGCGAGGCGCCTGGTGTCGTCGCCGCCGCTGCCCGAATCGACACGCCACGTGCTCGGCGACCTATGGCGCTTCGCCGTCGCCGGCTCGATGCTCGTCATCGACGACGAGGCGTGCGTCCGCTGCGGTCACTGCTCCTGGAGCTGCGCACAGGCGCACGATGACGGTATCTCGCGCCTGGTGCGGCGCGGTGAGAAGGTCGTCGTGCGCGACGCGATCGACGGCTCGTCGCGAGCGCTGGTCGTGCCCGGCAGCTGCCAGCACTGCAAGCACCCGGCGTGCATGATCGAGTGCCCCACCGGGGCCATCGCGCGCGATCCCCACGGGCAGGTGCTCGTTCGCGAGGAGCTTTGCGTCGGCTGCGGTCAGTGCGCCAAGGCGTGCCCGTGGGGCACGGTCCAGATGGCGCCGCGCGTCGCCGAGGCCAAGCGACGCTTGCCGCTCGCGCCGGCCGGCGAGGTGGCCGTCAAGTGCGACCTGTGCGCCGGCGTCGGGGGCGGCCCCGCGTGCGTCGCGGCGTGCCCGGTGGATGCCATCGCCCGGATCGAGCCTCGGGCGGCGATCGCCGAGGTGCGCGGCGCGGTCGCCACGCGCGTCGCACGCCGCCCGCTGCCGCGCCGGCGGCGGGCGTGGCCGTGGGTGGCGGGGGCGGCGTTCGTGGCCGTGGCGACGGCGCGCGTGCTTCCCTCGACTGTCGCGTCGCGCCCGTTCACGGGCGTGCTGGCCGGCGGTCTGCTGGCGCTCCTCGCCGCGTACGCGCTGATCAAGCGCACGCGCCTCGGGCGGAGAGGGGATGGCCGTACCTCCGCCCTGCGCCCGCACGCGGTCGCGCACCTGGCCATCGGCATGCTGAGTATGGGCATCGTCGTGGCCCACGCGGGCGCACGCGCGCCGGCCAACGCCGCCGGGGCGCTTCTGGTTGCCGTCCTCGTGGCCGCCGTGTCGGGTGGGGCCGCGGCGCTCACGTACGCGCTGGTGCCGAGAGCCCTCGCCCGGGTCGAGCGCCGGACGCGGCTGCCCGAGGACCTTCCGGCGCGCGCGCGCGACCTCGACGAGCGGACGTTCGGCGCTCTCACCGGGCGCAGCGACGAGACGAAGGCGGCGTTCTCGCGCGTGCTCGCGCCCTATGCGCGGGCACCGCTCGGCGCGCTGACGCTGGTCCTGCGCGCCAACACGCTGCGCGACGAGGAGGACCGCCTGCGGCAACTCGTCCAGCGCGCGCTCGGTGCACCGGCCGCGCGCCTCGATGGGCTGGATGCGCTCGTGCGCCTGGCTGTCGAGCAGCGCGCGACGCGCGCCCAGCGGCTGCTGCAACGGGTGCTGCGGGCTTGGCTGCCCGTGCACGTCATCGCCGCGACGGTCGCGATCGTGCTGCTCGTCGTTCATGTGGTCTGCGTCGTGAGGGGGCCGTGACGCGCGAGCGCCGGCCGCCGCGCGCCGAGGCGACGAGCGACGTGCGCCGCGTAGCGACGATGCTCGTCGCGGCCGTGCTCGCGCTCGTCACGGTCGCGCTGTTGGCGTGGGCGGCGCCCGCAGGCCGCCTCGCGTCGCCCGGGCCGTTGGGCGCCGCTCACACCCGGGCCGGCGTCGCGTGCGCCGATTGCCATCGCGATCAGGGGCCCTCGCGGGCCGCCGCGTCGGCCGACGCGTGCGTGCGCTGCCACGGTGCCCACTCGTCGACGCGCCCCGGCCACCGCGCCATGCAGGCCACCGGCGCGCTCACGTGTGCGACGTGCCACCGCGCCCACGGCGGCGCGGCCGACGTGACGCTCGCATCGGGCGCGACCGTTCCCCTGGTGCCGATCGCGGCGTGCCGCGGCTGCCACGACGGCGCGCGGCCGCGCGATCCCTTGCGCGCATGCACGACTCCGGGCCGCGCGCCCGCCTTCTCGCTCTGCATGGACGAGCACCAGAGGCCGTCGTCGCCGCTGCCAGCACGCGGCGTGTGCGCCCGACAGCACGGCGCCGCGCGCTTCGTCGCGTGGGAGGCGGCGCGCGCTGCCGCCGTCGAGCGCGACCCGCCCCCGTCCGGATCGACGGCGGCGCCCTGGCTGTGGGTAACCTCGAGCCTCGGCGCCGGGGGTCTGGGGTTCGCAGGGGCGGCGTTCGGTGCGCGCCTCCGCCGGCGTCGCTCCGCCGCGGCATCGAACGCCTGCCCGGCCCCCGCCGCGCGCGTGCGCCTCCCGCAGATCGACGCGACGAGCTGCCTGGGCTGCCAGGCGTGCGTCGACGCGTGCCCGTTCGACGTGCTCGCGGTCGACCGTCACGTCGCCGTCGTGGCCCGGCCCGACGAGTGCTGCGGCGTCGGCTCCTGCGAGCTGGTGTGCCCGAACGGCTCGCTGCGGCTCGCCGAGGAGGGGGCGCCGCCGGGCGAGCGCCCGCGCGTCGATGCGCACCTCGAGAGCCTCGACGCACCGGGTGTCTTCGTCGCGGGCGACCTCACGGGCGTGCCGCTCATCCGCAACGCGATCGTCCAGGGCGCTCGCGTGGCCGAGCGCGTCGCAGAACGGCGGGCGCACGCCGCGCGCGAGGAGAGTGGCCGGCCCGCCGACGGGGTCGACCTGGCGGTGGTCGGAGCCGGCCCCGCCGGTCTGAGCGCCGCGCTTCGCGCGAAGCAGCTCGGGTTGTCGTGCGTCGTGCTCGAGCAGTCCACGCTGGCCGCCAGCATCCGCTCATTTCCTCGCGGCAAGGTCGTGCACGATGCGCCGCTGCAGCTGCCGCTCGAAGGAGCTCTCTGGCTGCGCGAGTGCACGAAAGAGGAGCTGCTGGCGCAGTGGACGCGCATCGTGCGGGTGCACCGGATCGAGGTGCGCGAGGGGCATCGCGTCACCGGCGTCGAACGGATCGCGGGGGCGGTGCCGGCCGGGCCGCGCTTCGTCGTACGCGCCGAGGCGGAAGGCGCGGTGCGGACGCTGCGCGCGGCCCACGTGCTCCTGGCCGTGGGCCGTCGCGGCACCCCGCGCCGCCTGTCCGCCGACGTCGCGCCATCGGCGGCTTCGCGCGTGCTCTACGCTCTGTCGGACGCCCGTGCCCTGGCCGGCCGGGCGGTGCTCGTCGTCGGCCTGGGCGACTCCGCGATGGAGGCCGTCATCGCTCTCGCGCGACAGCCCGGGACGACGGTCACCGTGTCCTACCGTGGCGCCGGGTTCGCGCGCGGCCGGGCGCGCAATGTCGAGCAGGTCGAGCGTCTGGTCGCCGCCGGCCGCGTCCGCGTCGTCTTCGGCAGTACGGTCGCGCGCGTCGACGACGCCGGCGCACGGCTCCGCACGGCGGCGGGCGAGGAGCGCGTGCCGGCGGACGTGGTCCTGACGCTCATCGGCGGCGAGCCCTCGCGGGCGCTGCTACGCCTCGCCGGCGTGCGCCTCGAGGGCGAGTAGATCGTCGCCGCGCGCCGCCCGTACAAGCCCGCATGCGTGTCCGTACGTTCGCCCTCTGGGCCGCGCTCGGCGTCGCGGCGTCGACCGCCGGCGCCGTCCTCCTGCCCGCATCCGCCGCTCCGGCCGACCCCGGCCGCCACCATTTCCACGTCGACCCCGTCTCGCCGGGCGGCGCGGCGCGTGCGCACTTCGTGGACGGCCGGACGCTGCTGCTCGACGCGAGGCTCGGGCACGCGTCGCTGCCGCGCGATCCATCGGCCGGCAGCGCGGAGACGTACCTGCTCGCGACCATCACGGGCGCCGAGTCGGGCGCAGACGGGGCCACCGCGACCCGGCCCCCCGTGCACATGGCCATCGTCATCGACCGCTCCGGATCGATGGCCGGACGCAAGCTGGCCGACGCGGAGGCGGCGGCCGTCGGCGTCGTCGAGCGGATGCGCGACGGCGACCGCACGACCGTCGTCGCGTTCGACACGACGGCCCGGGTGCTGGTCCCGCCGACGGCCATCGACGACACGTCGCGTGCGTCGGTCGAAGGGGCCATTCGCGGCATGCGCGCCGGCGGCGACACCTGCATCTCGTGCGCCCTGGAGACGGCGACGACCGAGCTCGACGCTTCGCCGGGGCCGCGCGACGAGCTGCGCCGCATCCTGCTCATCTCCGACGGCGAGGCGACGACCGGCGTGCGCGACGTCCCCGGCCTGCGTTCGCTCGCCGCGCGCGCCCGCGACCGTGGCTTCAGCGTCTCCACGATCGGCGTCGATCTCGCCTTCGACGAGAAGGTGATGGCCGCCATTGCGCAGGAGTCCAACGGGCGCCACTGGTTCGTGCCGGACGCGAGCGCCTTGCCCGGAGTGTTCGAGCAGGAGCTCGGCACGCTCGAGACGGCGATCGCGAGCGACGCCGAGCTGACCATCGAGCCGCAGGCGGGGGTGGCCGTCGAGGACGTGCTCGATCGTTCCTTCCGGCGCGAGTCGGGGCGCATCGTCGTGCCGCTCGGGACGTTCGACGCCCGGCAGGAGAAGACGGTGCTCGTGCGCGTGCGCGTTCCGGCCGACGTGGACGGCGCACAGCCGGTCGCGGCGCTCTCCCTCGGGTTCCGCGACACGGCCCGCCGAGAGGACGTCCGGTGCGGCGGCACCCTCTCGGTCGACGTGCGGAGCGACGGGACCGCCCAGTCGGAGATGGACCCGTTCGTCTCCGCGCGCCTCGAGCGCAGCCGCACCGCGCACGCGCTGACCAATGCCAACGACCTGTTCGAGCACGGCCACGCGGAGCAGGCCCGCGCGACGCTCGCGCATCGAAGCCAGGAGCTCGAAAGAGCGAAGAAGGTCGAGGTCGACGAGGTGGCGGCCATGCCGACGGCCGCGCGCGGCTTCGCCCGGCCCGTGGACACAGACTTCGGCGAGCAGGAGGCGGTCCTCGCGCAGGCGAAGACCGGCTTCGGAACCGTCGCGAGCAGCCCGGCGAAGGTCGGAGGTCTCGCGGGGCCTGCGGCCGCAGCCGCGACGCCGGCTCCCGCCGCCCCCGCCGGCCGATCGGCCGTCCGCGCCAACCAGGCCAACGCCGTCGACCTGGCGTTCTAGCGTCTTGGCTATGCTCGCCGGGTGCGCCTCGGCGTCATCGCTCTCGGAGCCTCCTTCGCGCTCGGCTGTGCGCGGCCGACGGCTCCGGCCGCGGAGGACCCGCCCGCGTGCGACTATGCGATCGCGCCGCCCGCCGCCGGCTCGTGGATCCTGGACGTGCAGGCCAGCCTCGCGCGCGCGCCCGCCACTCTGCTGGTCGCGCCCGAGGCGTCGGACGCCGTCCGCGAGGTGACGATCGCCGATGGGGATCACTGGCGAGCGCTCGCGCGCACGGCCGACGGCTGGCTCGCGCCCGAGTGCCGCACCCGGTGCGCCGTGCGCTACCGCGTCGACCTCGACGCGCTCGCCGCGTCGTGCCAGCGGATGGACTGCGCGCGGCGCGTGGGTGACGCCGTCTTCGGCCCTGCGTCGACGTGGATGCTCCGCCCCGAGCCGCTCGGCGATCCGTTCGTCCGCGTGCACGTCGCCGGCGGGGATCCCGCGCGCTTCGTGACCGGCCTGCGCCGCGACCCGTCGGGCAGCTACGTTCTGCGCGGCCACGAGCTGGGGGAGGCCAGCTACACGGCCTTCGGCTCGTTCCGCCGCGAGCGCGTCGAGGTGCCCGGTGCGACGCTCGACGTGGCGCTGCTCGGGCCGCCGCTGCGCATGGGCGACGCGGCCGCGATCGGCTGGATCCGCGACGGCGCTTCGTGCGAAGCGCGCCTCTTCGGCCGCTTTCCTGCGGACACGACGATCTTCGTGGTCCCGGTGCCGGGCGCCGACGAGGTGGTCTTCGGCCGCGTCCTGTCGCTGGCGGGCGCCTCGGTGGCCCTCCTCTTCGGCGCGGATACGCCGGCGGCATCCGAGCACGACGACTGGGTGGTGGTGCACGAGATGTTTCACCTCGGCACGCCGTCGTTCGTCGGCGAGGGGCACTGGCTCGAGGAAGGGTTGGCGACCTACTACGAGCCGATCCTGCGCGAGCGCGCCGGCTGGACCACCGAGGCGGACCTCTGGAAGCACTTCGTGAAGGAGATGCCGCGCGGGCTGCGCAAGCAGGGCGAGCCCGCGAGCCTTGAAGATCGCGACGACATCGACTCGACCTACTGGGGCGGGGCGCTCTTCGCGCTGCTCGCCGACGTCGGCATCCGCCGGGCGACCGGCGGCGCGCGCTCGCTCGACGACGCGGTGCGGGCGGCGCTGCAGCGCGAGGGCGACGCGACGCACGTCGCGCGCGTGGCGGACTTCCTTCGTCTCGGGGACCAGGTGACGGGCACGCGCGTGCTCGAGGACGCCGACGTGCACTACGCCGTGGGCGGCGAGGCGATCGACCTGGACGGCCTGTGGCGATCGCTCGGCGTGCAGGTCGATCCGAGCGGTGCCGTATCCCTCCGCGACGACGCTCCGCTGTACTCCCTGCGCGAGGCCATCGCCAGTGGCTCCGTGCACTGAACCGATGTACCGTCGGGAGGCATCGTCGTGTCCCTCCGCAGCAAGCTCTCTCGGCTGAGCGCACCCGGCCCGGCGGCCCATGCCGCCGACGCCCCGGAGCCGGTGCAAGCGCCGGCGCCTGCGCCGACGCAGCCGCACCCATCCCGCGTCGGGCCCCGCGCCGACGTGCTCGCCGACCTGCGCGCGCGCATCCAGGCGACGCTCGAACGCACCGCCCGCCGCGCACCCGCGCCGCCGCCCCCGGTCGACACGGTCGATCTGCCGTTCGCCACGCAAGCGACGCCGCTCGGCCCGCTGCACGAGCGGGTGCAGCGGCTATCGGCGGCGCACCGCACGGGACGAGCCCCGCTCGCCTGCGCGCGCGAGGCCGACGCCGACGTGCTCGCGCTGCTCGCGCTCGATCCCGCGCTGGCCCGCTGCGACCCGCGTCGCGCGCTGTACCTCGATACGGAGACGACCGGCTTGTCGGGCGGGACCGGCACGGTGGCGTTTCTGGTGGGCCTCGCGTGGTGGGACGAGGGGGCGCTGGTGCTCGAGCAGCTGCTCGTCCGCGCCCTCGGCGAGGAGGGGCCGATGCTCGCGCGCGTGCGCGAGCGCATCGCGGCGGCCTCGATGCTGATCACGTTCAATGGCAAGAGCTTCGACATGCCCCTCCTGCGCACGCGCTTCGTCATGGCGCGCGTCGAGGCGCCGGCCGAACCGCCGCACCTCGATCTGCTCCACGTCGCGCGCCGCGTGCACGGCAGGCGCGTCAAGCAAGGCTGCCGGCTGGTGGCCCTCGAGCGCGACGTGCTCGGCTTCGAGCGGCAAGACGACGTGGCGTCAGGCGATGTCAGCGCCTGCTACCTGCACTTCCTGCGCACCGGCGACGCTCGCGCGCTGCTCGGCGTCATCGAGCACAACGCGTGGGACGTCGTCGCGATGGCGGCGCTCCTCGGGCTGTACGGCGAGCCGCTGCAGGGGGGGCTCGCGGCCGAGGACCTGGTGGGCGTCGCGCGCACGCTGCACCGCGCGGGGGCGCTCGACCGCGCCAGCGCCGTGGCGCAGGTGGCCGTCGAGCGTGCGCCGGCGCCCGAGTCGCTGCGCGCGCGGGCCGACATCGCCAAGGCGCGCGGCGATCGCGCCCGGGCCCTCGCCGACTTCGAGGCGCTCGCCGCGGCCGTCGACGACACGTCGGTGCGCCTGGAGCTCGCGAAGCTGTACGAGCACTGGGTCAAGGAGCCGGCGCGCGCGCTCGAGTGGGTGGCGAGGGGCACCGGCGAGGACCCCGAGCGCGCCCGCCGGCGCGCCGAGCGGCTGGCGCGCAAGGCGGAGCGGGCGCGCCAATCGTCGTTGCCACGCTTGAAGGGGTAGGGGAACGGCCGTCGGGCCGCTTGGATCGGCGGAGATCCAGCGATCTTCGCGCATGTGCGCGAAAGAACATCGTGCGAAGCGCATTCCGCTCTGGTTCAATTGTTGCGATGGGGACGCAACCGATGATCAAGACGATTCGCTCGATGGTGGCCCTCCTCGTCGTCGCGACGGCGGCGTTCCCGACGGCCTGCGGCTCCAACGGCGGCGCGCCGGGCGGCGGCGGCGATGGCGGCGGCGGTGACGACGGCGCGGGCGGCGACGGGACGATCGACGTCTCGTCGCCGAGCGAGGGGGGCACGTGCTCCTCGTCGAGCGACTGCAACGGCGGCGTCTGCGTCGGAGGCGTCTGTTGCAGCGACGCGCAGCACGTGTGCGGCGGTGCCTGCTGCACGGGGGGCAGCGTGTGCTTCTTCGGTCAGTGCGTCACGCCGGGTGCGCCGTGCCAGACGAGCGATGAGTGCGCGATGGGGCAGTACTGCGAGCCGGCGCTCGGGAGCGGCGGCGACGCCGGCCCACCGCAGTCCGACGCGGGCAGCTGCACGTCGGTGGCGACGAGCGGCCGCTGCTTGCCCCTGCCGCCCACCTGCCAGGGCGACGCGGGGACGACCGCCGACGGCGGGGCGTGCCTCGAGAAGTGCGAGTACCACCCGCCGGCGGGCGGCATGCTCAACGCCGTCCAGAAGTGGGCGTGGGGCGGCCCCATGGCCACGCAGTTCCCCGACGACGCCGACGTCTGGTCGACTCCCACTGTCGCGCGCATGGAAGACACCAACTGCGACGGCAAGATCGATCACCTCGACACGCCGGAGGTCGTGGTCGTCTCCGGCAACGTGAACGCCACCTGCTGCACCAGCCCCGGCACCTGCCGCAGCGGCGTTCTGCGCATGCTCGACGGGGCCACCGGCAAGGAGATCTGGTCGCTCGACAAGGCGAATCCCAAATCGGTCGGCTTCATGGGCGTGTCGCTGGCGCTCGGGGACGTCGACGGCGACGGCATCGTCGACATCGTCGCGATGACGGGCGAGGGCGACGTCGTGGTCATCGATCACACGGGCAAGGTCACGCGCACGAGCGACAAGCCCTACAAGCTCACCGGCGGCGGCGGCTGCGGCGGCACCGGATGGGGCGGCGGCCTCGCCATCGCCGACATGGACCTCGACGGCGCGCCCGAGATCGCGTTCGGCGACACGGTGTGGACCACCAAGGGCGGCGGTGTCGCGCGCGTGTTCGTGGGCGGCAAGGGGACCGGCGGCGGGGCCGGCGAGGAGCTGAGCGCGCTCTCCGACGTGGATCTGGCGGCCGACGGGCACCTGGAGCTGGTCGCCGGCAACACTGCCTACAAGGCGGACGGCACGGTGCTCTGGCAGAACGCGTCGGTTCCCGACGGCTTCCCCGGCGTCGGCGACTTCGACAAGGACGGCAAGCCCGACGTCGCGGTCGTGGCCAATGGACAGGTGTGGATCCTGCGCGGCGCCGACGGAACGATCGAGCTCGGGCCGATGATGCTCCCGGGCAGCGGCGGCGGCGGACCGCCGACGGTCGCCGACTTCGACGGCGACGGCAAGCCGGAGCTCGGCGTCGCGAAGGCCAACTACTACTCGGTGGTCAAACCGGACTACGCCAAGTCGACGATCGATCTGCTCTGGAAGATGCAGAACCACGACTACTCGTCGTCGGTGACCGGCTCGACGGTGTTCGATTTCGAGGGCGACGGCGTCGCTGACGTCATCTACGCCGACGAGTGCTGGCTGTGGGTGTTCGACGGGCCGACCGGCAAGGTGCGGCTGGCATGGTCGCACTCGTCGTTCACCGCGACCGAGGCGTCGATGCTCGCGGACATCGACGGCGACGGCCACGCCGAGATGCTCATTCCCTCGAACGGCGTCAGCATGACCACCTGGCACTGCGCCGAGCACGAGATGGGCGGGGCGGGCGGGCCGCTCAACGGCCAGTACTGGACGCCAGGCCCCGACGCGAACAAGAGCTACCGCGGGATCGTCGCCATCGGCGACAGCGCGGACTCGTGGGTCGGCACGCGCACGCTCTGGAACGAGCACACCTATCACGTGTCCAACATCTGCGACGACACCGACACCGCGTGCGCGTCGCCCAACAAATACGGCTCGATCCCCAGCCCCGAGACGAAGAACTGGACGCTCCCGTGGCTGAACGACTTCCGGCAGAACGTGCAGGACAAGGGGATCTTCAACGCGCCCGACGCCGTCGTCGACTTGAACGTCGACTGCGCGAGCCCGGTCCTGGCGCACGTGGCCGTGCGCAACATCGGGGAGGCCGGGCTGCCGGCGGGCGTGCAGGCGGGCGTGTTCGTCACGCCCGGTGACGTGCAGGTAGGCACGGTCACGACCACGTACCCGCTGCTGCCCGGGCAGGCGCAGACGCTCGACGTGAGCCTCGTGGCGCCGGCGATGCCGTCGAGCACGTTCTACGCGAAGATCCTGGTCGACCCGAAGATGCCCAAGTTCCACGAGTGCAACGCAGGCAACGACCAGAGCCCGAACGTCACCGCGCCGTGCGTCGTGCAGTGATGCGCCCGATCGCGGCTCCAGCGCCGGTCAGTCGTGGATTCCGCCGGGGACCTTCGCGGTTCCCTTGGCGATGCGGTCGTTCCACGACTCGCGCGGGCCGCCGGGGATCTCGACCATCGTGATGCAGTCCGGCACCGGGCAGACGAGCTGGCAGAGGTTGCAGCCGACGCACTCGGGCTCGTCGACCCACGGCACGCGCTCGCCGGCCAGGGCCCCGACGGGGAAGGGGACCGGCGCCTTCGCCGGCCCGCGCGCGTGCGCGTGCGGCGGCCGGGCCTTGTCCTCGCGGCCGGTGAAGATGCACTGGTGCGCGCCGTCTTGGCACGCCACCACGCACTTCTGGCAGCCGATGCACGTCTTCGGGTCGATACGCGCCACGACCTCGTAGGAGAGATCGAGGTCGCCCCACTCCTTGTACGCGGGCACCGCGCGCCCGACGAGCTCGCGCACGCTCTTCATGCCGTGGTCGTCGAGCCACCCCGACAGGCCGTCGATCATGTCGGCGACGATGCGGTATCCGAGGTGCATCACCGCCGTGCACACCTGGACCGACGACGATCCCAGTGCGAGGAACTCAGCCGCGTCGCGCCACGTCTGTACGCCACCGATGCCGGAGATGGGCAGGCGCGGCACGTCGCGCGCGATCGCGGCCACCATGTGCAGCGCGATGGGCTTGACCGCCGGGCCGCAGTAGCCGCCGTTGGTCGACGCGTCGCCGACGCGCGGGTAGGGGACCATCCGCTCGAGGTCGACGCCCATGAGGCTCTTGATCGTGTTGATGAGCGACACGCCGTCGGCGCCGCCCGCCTTGGCCGCCTGCGCGGCCTCCACGACGTCGCCCGTGTTGGGCGTGAGCTTCACGAGCACCGGCGTCCGCGCGACCTCCTTCACCCAGGTCGTGATCTCGGTGATGAGCTTCGGCTCCTGCCCGACGCTCGACCCCATGCCGCGCTCGCACATGCCGTGCGGGCAACCGAAATTGAGCTCGAGGCCGTCGCAGCCCGTGTCCTCGACCTTGCGAATGAGCGTGTGCCAGTCGTGCTTCGTCTCGGTCATGAGCGAGACGACGACGGCGCGGTCGGGGAAGCGGCGCTTCACCTCGCGGATCTCGCGCAGGTTCACCTCGAGCGGCCGGTCGGTGATGAGCTCGATGTTGTTGAAGCCCATCACCTTGCCGGTCGCGTAGTCGATCGCGCCGAAGCGGCTCGACGTGTTGACGATGGGATCGCCGAGCGTCTTCCACACCGCGCCGCCCCAGCCCGCGTCGAACGCGCGCATCACCTGCTCGCCCGTGTTCGCGGGCGGCGCGGACGCGAGCCAGAACGGGTTCGGGCTCCGGATGCCGGCGATGTCGATGCTGAGGTCCGCCATTTCAGTCTCTGGGTTGGTTCACAGGAAGTAGGGGAAGACGGTCGAGGTAAGAGGGAGAAGGAGGGGCGGCTCTCAACCCTTCCCGTCTTCCCGCCTTCCTGTTCTCTCCTTCTCCCAGATCGCGTGGAGATGTCGTGCGGCGTTGCGGCCGTCGGCCACGGCGTTGACGACCTCCTTGCCGCCGTTGACGCAGTCGCCGCCGCTGAAGACCTTCGGGTGGCCGGTCGCGCCCGTGTGCGGGTCGGCCACGATGCACCCGCGCGCGTCGAGCTGCACGCCCGGGAACTGGCGCGCGACGGAGCGCAGCTTGGACTGGCCGATGGCCACGGCGACCAGATCGCAGGGCAGGTCGCGCTCCGTCCCCGCGACCGGCGCGCCGCCTTCGGTGCGCGCCACGCGCAGCGCCTGCACCGCCCCCGCACTGTCGCGCACGACGGCCGTCGGCTGCGCGCTCGGCACCAGGCGCACGCCCTCCTTGCGCGCGCCGTTCATCTCGTGGTCGTAGCCGCTCATCGCCTCGGCGCCGCGGCGGTAGACCATCGTCACCTCCTCGGCGCCGAGCAGCGCGCATTCGCGCGCCACGTCGATGGCCGTGTTGCCGCCGCCTACCACGATCACGCGGCCGAGCCTCGGCAGCGAGGCGCCGGCGAGCTTCATCTGCTCGATCCACGCCGTCGCGCCGACGACGCCCGGCCCGTCCTCCCCCCGCACGCCGAGGCGGTTGTCCTCGCCCAGGCCGAGGCCCAGGAAGACCGCGTCGTACTCGGCCAGGAGCTGCGCCGCCTCGACGTCGCGCCCGATCTCGATGCCGGTGCGGATCTCGACCCCGAGCGACCGCACCCACTCGACCTCGCGCAGCGCGTCGTCCGCGTGCAGCTTGTAGGGGGCGACGCCGGTCGTGTCGAGCCCGCCCGGCAGCGCGCGCTTCTCGAAGAGGACCGCGTGGTGCCCCTCCATCGCCAGGTACGCGGCGAAGGCGAGCGACGCCGGTCCCGCACCGACGCACGCGACGCGCTTGCCGGTCGCCGCCCCGGGCACGAAGAGCTCCTCGCCGAAGTCGCGGGTCGCCGTCTGCGTGGCGAAGCGCTGCAGCCGGCCGATGGCGATCGGCTTGTGCTGCCACGCCTCGTAGACGCACGCCCCCTCGCAGAGCACCTCCACAGGGCACACGCGCGAGCACGCGTACCCGAGGATGTTCTGCTCGAAGATGAGCTTCGCGCTGCCGCGCACGTTGCCGCTCGCGATGCGCTTGATGAACCCCGGCACGTCGATGCTCGTCGGACAGGCCTTCGTGCACGGTGCGTCGGCGCAGTAGAGGCACCGCTCCGCCTCGAGCTTCGCCTCCGCAGACGAGAGGAGCGGCTTCTTGTCCGCGAGCGCCGTCTCCGCGCGCTCGGACGGCAGCTGGTTCGGAAAAGTCGTTTGCATTCGCTTCTTTGGGTTGAACAGGAAGACGGGAAGACGGGAAGGGTTGGTTGGGAGCACTGCTATCCCCCCCAAACCTTCCCGCCTTCCCGCCTTCCTGTGATCTCCTACTTGCTGATCGCGGCGAACGCGTCGTCGAGGATCTTCAGCGCATCCTGCACCTCGGCCTTCGAGACGACGAGCGGCGGCGCGACGCGCAGGACGTTGCCGTTCAGGCCCCCGCGGCCGATGATGAGCCCGCGCTTCTTCGTCTCCTCGAAGAGGCGCAGCGTCGCCTCGGTCGCCGGCGTGCGGTCGCCCGCCTTCTCGTCCTTCACGAGCTCGACGCCCTGCATCAGCCCGCGGCCGCGCACGTCGCCGACGACGGCGTACCTGGCCTTGAGCGCCTCGAGTCCCTCGCGCAGGACCTGGCCCATCGCGGCGGCGTTTTCGACCAGCTTGTCGTCGACGATCTGGTCGACGGTCGCGTTGGCCGCCGCGCACGAGATGGGGTTTCCGCCGAAGGTCGAGATGTTTCCCGCCTTCCACGCGTCCGCGATCGGCGCCGTCGTGAGCACGGCGCTGATCGGGTAGCCGTTGGCGATCCCCTTGGCCATCGTCATCACGTCGGGCTGCACGCCGTCCTCGTGCTGCACGCCCCACATCTTGCCGCCGGTGCGTCCGAAGCCGGTCTGCACCTCGTCGCAGATGAAGACGCCGCCGTACTTGCGCACGATGTCGGTCGCGAGCTTCATCCAGCCGGGCGGCGGCGTGATGAAGCCGCCGACGCCCATGATCGGCTCGATGATGATGCCGGCCACGTGCCCCATCGTCGTCGTCTGGATCAGGTCCTCGATGTCCTGCGCGCACTTGAGCTCGCAGCTCGGGTACTTCAGGCCGAAGGGGCAGCGGTAGCAGTAGGGCGCGTGCGCGTGCTTGACGGCCGCGACCTGCGTCGGAATGACGCGGTACTTCGAGTGCCCGACCATCGACTGGGCGAGCAGGCTGCGGCCCGAGTAGCTGTGGCGCAGGGCGATGAGCTCCTGCCGACCGGTGTGCGCCTGCGCGAGGGCGACCGCCGTCTCGTCGGCCTCGGTGCCGCTCGCGCAGAAGAACGCCTTCTCCATCTTGCCCGGGGCGAGCTTGACGAGCTTCTCCGCGAGCTCCGCGATGGGCAGCGTCGGGTACACGGTCGACACGTGCCCGAGGCGCTCCATCTGCGCGCGGACGGCTGCGTTCACCTTCTCGTTGGCGTGGCCGACGCTGATGGTCAGGATGCCGCCGAAGAAGTCGAGGTACTTGTTGCCGTCGAAGTCGCGGACAGTGCACCCCTTGCCGCTCTCGATGGCGACGGGCTGCTGGTAGTACGTCGCGGTGCTCGGGAAGAGGTACTGCTTGTACTTCGCGGTGACGTCGGCGTTGCTGATCTTCTTTTCGCTCACGGTGTCACTCCCGTTGAAGAAAGCCGCCAATACGCCGAGGAGAGGAGAGAACAGGAAGACGGGAAGCCGGGAAGGGTTGGTGGGGTAGGGTTTCTATCCCCCAAACCTTCCCGTCTTCCCGTCTTCCTGTGATCTTTTTCTCCCGCTCGGCCTGGTGGCTCTCCTTCTTTCATCGTTGGGCGGTCAGGTCACCGTACATCTCGGGGCGCCTGTCGCGGAAGAACTGCCAGGTGCGCCGCACCTCTTCGATCATCGCCAGGTCGCAGCTGGCGACCACGAGCTCGTCCTTGTCCTCGCTCCCGATCGCCAGGAAATTCCCGCGCGGATCGACGACGTAGCTCGAACCGTAGAACTTGCCGATGTTCCAGGGGGCCTCGGTGCCGACGCGGTTGCTGGCCGCGACGAAGTAGCCGTTGGCCACGGCGTGCGCGGGCTGCTCGAGCTTCCAGAGGTACTGCGAGAGGCCGGCGACCGTCGCCGACGGGTTGAACACGACCTCGGCGCCGTTGAGACCCAGCGCGCGCGCCCCCTCCGGGAAGTGCCGGTCGTAGCAGATGTACACGCCCACCTTGGCGTAGCGCGTCTGGAACACGGGGTAGCCGAGGTTGCCCGGCTTGAAGAAGTACTTCTCCCAGAAGCCGTTGGTGTGCGGGATGTGCGTCTTGCGGTACTTGCCGAGATACGTCCCGTCGGCGTCGATGACGGCCGCGGTGTTGTAGTAGACGCCCGCCTGCTCGCGCTCGTAGACCGGCACCACCATCACCATCTGGTGCTTCTTGGCGATGGCCTGCATCCTCTCGGTCGTCGGCCCCGGCACGGGCTCGGCGGCGTCGTACCAGCGCGCGTCCTGGCTCGGGCAGAAGTACGGGCCGTTGAAGATCTCCTGCAGCCCGAGGATCTGCACCCCGCGCTTGCCCGCCTCCTCGATCATCGGCAGGTGCTTCTCGAGCGCGACGTTCTTGATCTTGTCGACCGACCAGCTCTCCTCGAACGGGGTCGACGCCTGGATGAGCCCAACCGTGATCTTGCGCGACATCACCACCACCTCACGATGCTCGTCTTGTTCTGGGTGTAGAAGCGGACCTGCTCTCGGCCGTGGGCCTTGAGGTCGCCGAGGAACGAGCCCTTGGCGCCGCCGAAGCCGAAGAACGCCATCGGCGCCGCGACGCCGACGTTCACGCCGACCATCGACGCGTCGACCTCCTTGCAGAAGGTGCGCGCCAGGCCGCCGTTCGACGTGTAGATGCTCGCCGCGTTCGCGAGCGGGTGCGCCTTGACGACGCGCAGCGCGTCGCCGAGGTCCTTGGCCTGCATCAGGCAGAGGACCGGCCCGAAGATCTCCTCGCGCGCGATCGCCATCTCGGGGCGGACGCCGGTGAAGAGCGTCGGCCCGATCCAGTGGCCCTTCGGGTAGCCGGGCACCTGGAAGTTTCGCCCGTCGACGACGAGCTTGGCCCCCTCGCGCACGCCCTTGTCGATGTACGCGAGCACGCGCTCCTTGTGACGCATGCTGACGACGGGCCCCATCGTGACGTCCGGCTCCATGCCGTAGCCGACCTTCACGCGCCGCAGCGCCTCGGGCAGCCGCCGCTCGAGCTCCTCGTACGCGCGGCCGATGCCGACCGCGACGCTCAGGGCCAGGCAGCGCTGCCCCGCGCAGCCCATCGAGCTGTCGACGACGTTGTCGACCGTCTTGTCCCAGTGGCAGTCGTCGATCACGACGCCGAAGTTCTTCGCTCCGCCGAGCGCCTGGACGCGCTTTCCGGTCGCGCCGCAGCGCGCGTAGACGTGCTCGGCCACGGGCGAGGACCCGACGAACGACACGCCCGCGATGTCCTTGTGCTCGACGATGCCGTTCACGACGTCGCGCGCGCCGTTGACCATGTTGACGACGCCCGCCGGCAGCCCCGCCTCGTGCATCAGCTCGAAGAGGCGCAGCTGCGAGAACGGCACCTGCTCGCTCGGCTTGACGACGACGGTGTTGCCGGACGCGATCGCGTACGGGAGAAACCAGAAGGGCACCATCGACGGGAAGTTGTACGGGGCGATGATGGCGAAGACGCCCATCGGCTGGCGGACGGAGTGGCTGTCGATGCCGGTGGCGATCTGCTCGAGCGCGCCGCTCTCGCCGAGCATGAGCGACGGCATGCCGCACGCGACCTCCACGTTGTCGATGCCGCGGCGCACGTCGCCCTTGCTCTCGGCCAGCGTCTTGCCGTGCTCCTGGGTGCAGATGGCGCACAGCTCCTCGAAGTGCTTCTCCATGAGGTCGCGCAGCGCGAACAGGTGCCGCGCGCGCGTCTGCGCGGGCAGCTCGCGCCATGCGGGGTACGCGGCCTTCGCGGCGCGCACCGCGTCGTCGACGTCGCCGGCGGCACCCATCGGCACGCTGCCGAGCGACTCGCCGGTGGCGGGGTTCGTGACGGCGAGGTGCTCGGGATTCGCCGAGGGCTTCCACTGGCCGCCGATGTAGTTGGGGACGCGCTCGACGAAGAGCTTGCTCTGCATGGATTCCTCTCTCACGCGGAAGCGTACGGCTCCCGCTCGGGAAGGCGGAAACAGACCTCGCAGCGGTCGACCGGTCAAGGCGAGGGCTTCCGGTGAGCGTGCGATGTTACGAGGAAACTGGACGGTTTCAGTGGGGCCGTGACGCACCTTCGCGTTTTCGATCTCGAACTTCGCGTTTTCGATCTCGGACCTCGCGTTCGCGATCTCAAACTTCGCGTTTTCGATCTCGAGCTTCGCGTTTTCGATCTCGAGCTTCGCGTTTTCGATCTCGAACTTCGCGTTTTCGATCTCGAACTTCGCGTTTTTGATCTCGGACTTCGCGTTGTTGGACTCGAACTTCGCGTCCGAAGACTCGAACCTCTCGCCCGGGAGCGATCGGTCGTCGGGCAGGGCTCCAAGCGGCCCGCGCACGCCAGACGCAATCATTCAGCGTGTGTGCGCATGGTTCATCGACGAACCTGGATCGTCTTTTTCGGGTCGCGCGCACATCGCCGATGCCGCGCTGGGCGGGCAACCTCGTCAACGACATGATCGACGTGAAGCTCGTGCTCAAGGCGCCGCAGGACGCCTCGGGGTTCCAGTTCGATTTCGACTTCTTCTCGAGCGAGTGGCCCAACTACGTGTGCTCGAACTTCAACGACGCCTTCGTCGCGTACCTGACGTCGTCGACGACCACGGACACCATCTCGTACGACTCGAAGGGCAACCCGGTCGCGGTCAACATCCTCGGCGGCTTCGGCGACACGTACCAGACGCAGTGCGATCCGAGCGTGAACAACGTGACCGCGACGCTCGGGGCGTCGACGGGGTGGCTGACGACCAAGGCGCCCATCCAGCCGGGCGAGCAGTTCACTCTCGAGTTCATGATCTGGGACGCCGGCGACGGCCTGCTCGACTCGAGCGTGCTCGTCGACCACTTCCAGTGGCTCGGTGGGAGTGTGTCGACGGGGACGACGCCGGTGCAGTAGGCCTACGCCGTCGCCACGCGCACGACGGCCTCGCGCTTCCTCCACATCCAGACGCCGTAGACGGTCGCCGAGCTGATCGTCCCGGTGAACCAGGCCGCGTCGTACAGCCAGTGCAGCGCCGGGACGAAGATGCCGATCCACGCGACGAAGCACCCCACCGCGGTCGCGACGATGGCTGCCCAGTGGGTCCCCATCGGCGACCCGTACGCGTACGCGCCCTCCCTCCGGTACAGATCGGCCACGTGCAGCCGCGTCTTGCGGATCAGCCAGTAGTCGCAGATGAGCACCCCGGCGATCGACCCCAGCCCCCCCGAGTACCCGAGCAGCCACCCGTTGATGTAGCGGTCGCTGTTCTCGAGCAGCTTCCACGGCATGAGCAGCGTCGCCACGATCCCGGTCGTCAGCCCGCCGGTGCGGAACGAGATCTTGCTCGGCGCGAGGTTCGAGAAGTCGTTCGCGGGCGACACGACGTTCGCCGCGATGTTCATCGCCAGCGTCGCGATGACCGCCGTCAGCTCCGCCAGCGCCACCAGAAGGCGCGAGTCGAGGCGCGCGCCGAGGTCGATCGGGTCCCAGATCGCCGCGCCGAACACCTGCGCGCTCGCGCTCGTGATGAAGACGCCCATCGCCGCGAACAGCGTCATCGTCGTCGGCAGCGCCACCACCTGGCCGGCCGCCTGCTCGCGCTGCGACCGTCCGAAGCGCGTGAAGTCCGGCATGTTCAGGGACAGCGTCGCCCAGAAGCCCACCATCGCCGTCACGCTCGGCACGAACACCGGCAGGAACGACCCCATCGTCGGAAAGCGGCTCGGCTGCGACACGATCGCGCCGATGCCCCCGCCGACCGCGCTGGCGCGCCGCACGATCCACACGAGCAGCAGCGCCGTCATCACGAGCACGTACGGCGCCGCCCAGTTCTCGACTCGCCGGAGCAGATCCATCCCGCGGTACACGATGAGGATGTTGATCCCCCAGAAGACGGCGTAGCAGAGCCACTCGGTCGGCAGGTACCCGCCCGGACGCGCCGTGCCGAGCGCCGCCGGCCACCCCGCCCAGAGCGACTCGACGAAGCGCTGCAGCGCGTGCCCGCCGATCCAGCACTGGATGCCGAACCAGCCGCACGCCACGACGGCGCGCATGACCGCCGGCACGTTCGCTCCGAACACGCCGTAGCTGGCGCGCGCGAAGACGGGGAAGGGGATGCCGTACTTGGTCCCCGGGTGCGAGTTGAGCAGGATGGGGACGAGGACGATCGTGTTGCCGACGAGGATCGTCGCGATCGCCTGCCACCAGCTCATCCCGTTCTTGATGAGCCCCGACGCGAGCATGTACGTCGGGATGCAGTGGGCCATCGAGATCCACAGCGCGGCGAACGCGTACGTGCTCCACGTACGGCGCTCGACGCGCGTGGGCGCGAGGTCCTCGTTGTACAGGCGCGCGTCGTCGAGCGTCACCCCCGGGGCGAGCTCCACGCGGCCGTCGGCGTGCTCGATCTGCTGCATGGGCGCGCCGGCGGTCATATCACCGCGGCGGGCGCGGCCGCACGGGCAAGCGTCACGAGAGCGGCGCGCCGCGCTACCGGCGGCGACGGAACACCCGCACGAACGACAGCCACAGCCAGCGCAGCCGGTTGCCCATGCGACCGAGGCGGCGGCGCAGGCCGCCCTTGGCCATCGTGGTGTGCCCGCGCCGCGCCATCTGCGTCGACCCCGTGGCGGGGTGGAAGCCGTAGAGCGAGTACAGATCGATGAGGTCCTGCACCAGCGTGCTGATGCCCTTCGTCTCGACGTCGTGCGCCTGGCAGTAGCTGTCCGGCTTGTTGCGGATCATGCAGCGCGCGATGATCTTCATCACCTGCGGCTCGATGAGATCGCCGTTGCCGTCGAGGTAGTGCTTGTAGGTGAAGAACCGGTCCACCGGCGCGACGGCCGCCGCGCCCTGCGCCTGCTTGGGCGCGCGCAGGCTCTCGATGATGCCGTACTCGTGGTTGAGGTAGCCGTCGATCGTGTTGGTCTCGTCGGGCGTCTCGTACTCGATGAACTTGTGGAACGCGTCGTAGAGCGTCTTGGGGTTCGCGTACGCGCCGCTGATCAAGTAGTAGAACATCGCGCCGAGCGAGTAGATGTCCGCCGGGCGACCGACGCTCTTGCGGATGCGCGCGCGCACGTTGATCTCGCCCCCGTCGCGGTACGGCCGGTCGAGCACGACGCGCTTCTTGGCGCGGTCGGCGTAGAGGATCTGGTACTCGTCGCCGCGGTTGAAGAGCGAGAACTGATCGTTTTTCGCGATGTGGATGTAGAAGTCCTCGAAGAACTCCACCTCGGCCGAGCCCTGCACGACGTTGACGAGCAGCTCGAGGATGTTCGTCTCCTGCTCGGGGCTCTGGAAGAAGAGCGTCCCGGGCACGCTCTTCAGCTGCGTCATCTGGAAGTTGACCTCGTCGTCGTGCAGCTTGGCGACGTTGAAGTCGGCCAGGCGCACCTCGAGCGTCGAGCCGCGCAGGTCCGGGTCGGGCAGGCCGATGAGGACGTTGGCCGGCTTGATGTCGCGGTGGCAGACGTTCTTGACGAGGTGCGCGTACTCGATCGCGCTCGCGACCGGGATCATGTAGTCGAGCACCCGGAACAGGCGCTCGCGCATGTCGTACGAGAGCAGGTCCTCGCGCTTGTTGCGCGCGCGCGCGCCCTTGAGGCGCTCCTCGAGCGACATGTCGAGCCGCTCGAGGATGACGAAGTCGTTCTCGACCTTGTCGCGGATGGTGGCGGGGACGAAGTCCGGATCGTCGGCCTCGCCGGAGGCGTAGAGCATGATGATGTTCGGGTGGCCCTGCACGCGCTCGAGAAGCTCCTTCTCGATCTGGAAGCGCATGCGGTCCTCGTCGTTCACGCCCTTCTGCAGGATCTTGATGACGACGGCGCGGCGGAAATCGGTCTTCGACTCGAGCCAGCGCTCCTCGCCCAGGTACGCCTTGGCGAAGCGACCGCTCCCGATCTCGATGGGTATGCCGCGCGGATCGAGCACGAACGCGTAGGCGCGTGACCGAACGACGTGGGCGGCGGCGGCGCGCACGTCGCGCGGCACCTCGGCGCGAAGCGCCACCTGCTGCTGCGGCGGCTGCGCGGGGTAGGCGCCGCTCGTCGGCGCGGGCGACGGCGCCGGGTAGCCCATCGGCGGGCTGACCGATCCCGGCATCGCGGGCACGGGGTGCGACGAGTAGCCACCCGCAGGCAGCGGCGGGTGGTGCGGCGCGGCGTGCGCCGGGGGCGGCGGCGGAACCGGCGGGAGCGGCATCGGCGGGGGCCGCGACGGGACCGGGATCGCGGTGGGCAGCGTGCCCGGCTGCTGGAGGCCCGACGGGGCGTCGGCCATCGCCTGGGCGGCGTACTCCGCGATCTCCGCGGTGGTGAAGGTGGACGTCGGCGTGGGGATCGTGGCGAACGGCTTGGCCGCCGGCATCGACGACGTGGACGACTCCGCGCCACCCGGTGGTTGCGAGTCGCCCTTCCGCGGCGGGGGTGAGCCTGGGGCGCCGGGAAGCTTGGGGGGCGCGGGCGGAACGTTGCGTTGGCTCACGACGTCATTCTCCCCCGGGTTCACCCATGGCGGCAAATGACGATCAGCTCGCGATCGGAGCCGAGCTCCAGGGCCATGGCGCAGAGTCCTTGGGGAAAGGGTACCACCAACTCGCCCTGGGCAACGGGGAACACTCGGGCATTGCCCCGGAGCGCCCCGAACGACCAGACAAGGGTTCCCAGCTGCTCCTTCTGGGTGGAGACGAGCTCGGCGCTGCCGTCCACGTCGACGGCGAGCGCGGGGCTGGCGTTGGCCCCGGGGCGGCGAACGAAGCAGTTGAGCCCCTTGATGTTCACGCGCGCCTGCGGGCCCCGCCCGGGCAGGAGCGTCACGCGGAAGCGCACGTCGACGCCGGTCGCGCTGGGCACCGCCAGATCGAGCTTCTCGTGGGTCTCGACGAGGCGCACGCGGCGGCCCGCCACCTGCAACCACCGCTCCGGCGGCTCGATCGAGTGCGCCTCGCGTCCATCGCCGAAGGAAGCCTCGACGGTGATCGACTCGGTCGACCGGCGCGGCGGTGGCAACGACGGCACCCCGCCCGAGTGCGCGACGGGCGAGGGGAGGGTGGCGCGCGGGGTGCCGAACACGCGCGAGAGCGCCTCGTAGAAGTCGAAGGGCGACTGCGTACGCACGCGCGGATCGGCGCGCAAGGCGTCCATCAGCGCGCGCGCGACCTCCGGCGAGAAGGCGTGCAGCGCCAGGCGGCTGCGCACGAAGGTGTCGTCGCGCACGCGCTCGGCGTAGGTCGCGTTGACGTCGTGCACCTCGAACAGACCGCGCCCCGAGAGCATGAAGGCGACGACCAGGCCGAGCGCGTACACGTCGGTGTACGGGCCCTCGTCGACGGCTTGCAGCTGCTCGGGCGCCGCCCAGCGCGGCGAGAACAGCGGCAGGTTCTGCATCCGCTCCAGCGCGTTCTCCGCGTCCCCGGCCACGACGTCCGGGTGACGCGGGCGCCGCCGCACCGCGCGCGCGATGCCGAAGTCGGCCAGCTTGGGCATGAGCACGTCGCCCACGCGCGAGAAGAGGATGTTCGACGGCTTGATGTCGCGGTGGATGATCCCGGCGACGTGCGCCTCGGCGACCGCGCCGGCCATGCGGTCGACGATCGCCAGCATCTCGTTCGGCTTGAGCGAGCCGCGCGCGCGCACGTACTGCTCGAGGTTGCCGCCGTCGAGGAACTCGGAGATCTGGAACGGACGAGGGCCGAGCGAGCCGCCGACCTCTCCATCGAGCTCCAGGAAGCCGAAGTCGTAGATGCGCAGCGTGTTCGGATGCACCAGCTTGGAGAGGGCCCGCGCCTCCTGCAGGAAGTGGGTGTAGGTCGCCTGGTAGACCACGCCCCCGCTGGTGCTGCCCGACCCCTCGATGACGTTGCGCAGCAGCTTGACGCACACGATGCGATCCAGCCGCGAGTCGTGCGCTCGGTAGATGGTCGCCATCCCGCCGCCGCCGATGCGGTCGATGATCGTGTAGCGATCCAGGAGGTTCAGCCCCTCCTGCAGCTCCGGGGCCTCGCGGGCGGTCATTCCCTGCTATCGATGGTACGCCAAGAAATGGCCTGGCGCGCAAGCCGCTACGGCTAGCGCGGCAGCAGGCGGCCGCGGGAGGTGGCGGGCGACTGCACCGGCTTGTGCAGGACGATCTTGCGCCCCGCCTCCCGCCCGTGCGCCCAGGCCTCGGTGCGCCGCTGACCGGCATGGCGCACGTGACGGACGTACGGGTGGCGGTGACGGAAGTACGTGGTCAGGTCGCCGTCCTTCACCCAGACCAGCCCCTCGCTCCTGCTCTCGACGTCCTGCCTGGCCAGCTTGTCGGCGAAGCCGACCATCACGCCCGCCAGGTACGTGCGCCGATCGCGGTCGGAGCGGATGCCGGCCGCCTTCTTGTGATCGCGCCAGAGGCGCTCGGCCGTCTCGTGCAGGAACCCGTGCACGTACTCGGCGATGGCGAGGTTGGCGCGGCCGCCGCAGATCTCGAGCACGCTGCCGCGCTTGCCCTCGGCCGGGCGGTACACCGGGATCCAGATCGCCTCGACGAAGAAGTGCCGGCCCAGGATCATCGCCACGAGCCGCTGGTGCTCGGCGACGCGGCCGGTCGGCTCGCCGAGGTGCGCGTAGCCGTGGTCGCGCGCGGCGCCCGCGTGCACCGCGTCGAGGTTGTGCTTGAGCATCAGCCGCTGCGCGGCGGCCATCGCCGCCTCGGCCTCGTGGCGGTTGGGGCTCTCGGCCAGGGCGAGGAGGCGCGCGATGCGCTCGACGATCTTCTCCTCGTGCGGCGGCGCCGCCCCGGCCTCCGGGACGCCCGAGGCGCGCGCGTCGACGCCGAGCCGCGCGCACGCGTCGCGGAACGCCGGGCCGTGCGCCGTCTGCTCGGTCTCGCCGAGCACCTCGTGCACGTACTGGTGCGCCATCTCGTGCTTGAGCACCTCGACGGTCGCCGGCCAGGGCCGCTCGAGCACCAGCGGCCGCGAGATCTCGATGGTGCGCGTGCCCGGCATCCAGCGGCCGAGCGTCGAGCGGTGCGGCACCAGCTCGAGCGTGGGGGCCTTCAGCCGTCCCTTGAAGAACGAGTCGTTGATCTGCCACCACGTGGCGCGAAGCTCGCGTACCAGCGCCGCCTCCAGCGCGGCGGTGAGGTGCGGCTCGCGGTCCATCGCGCCTCGCCCTTAGCAGAAGGGGCGGCGATCGGTCCACGCACCGCTCGCTCAGGCGAGCGGGATGGTGAAGTAGAAGGTCGTGCCGACACCCACGTGGCTGTCGACCCAGATCGAGCCGCCGGTCTCCTCGACGATGGCCTTGGCGATGGCCAGCCCCAGCCCGGCGCCCGTGCGCGACGCGCGCTTGGCCTGCCAGAAGCGGTCGAAGACGTGCGAGACCTCGGTGCGCGCGATGCCCGGGCCGGTGTCGCTGACGCCGACGCGCAGGTCGCGCGGGCCCGGCTCGAGGCGCACGCGGATGGCGCCGCCGGTGGGCGTGAACTTGATGGCGTTGCCGATGATGTTGGTCAGCACGCGCACCGTCGCGTCGCGGTCGCAGCGCACCGGCGGCAGCTCGGCGGGCATGCGCGCCTCGAGCTGCACCCCCTTCTGCCCGGCCACCGGAGCGAGCATGTCGAGCGCGTCGTAGACGATGGCGCGCGGCGCGTGCTCGCCGATGTCGAGCTTGAGCCCCGCCGAGTCGTGGCGGGCCAGGTCGAGCAGGTTGCCGACCAGCTGCTGCATGCGCACGACGTTGCGCGCGACCAGGTCGACGGCGCGCGCGAAGGTGGCATCCTCGGGCGACACGATGCGCCGCAGCACCGAGGCGCCGGCGCCGATGGCGCTCAGCGGATCGCGCAGGTCGTGCGAGACCATCGCCACCAGGTCGTCGCGCGAGCGCACCTCCTGGCGCGCGCGGCGGAGCTCGCGCGCGTGCTCGAGCGAGAGCGCGAGGCGGGCGCACACCTCGCGCGCCACGGCCAGGTCGAACGCGTCGAACGACGCCCGGTCGCGGGTGGCCAGCAGCGTGACCACGCCGAGCACGGCCCCGCGCGCGACGGCCGGCACGAAGAGCACCGATCGCGCGTCGAGCGGCTCGAGGGCGGCGCGCCAGACGAGGGGCACGTCGCGCACGTTGCTCCACGCCAGCGTGCGACCGGAGGCGAGCACGTGCGCTTGCGGCGCCTCGTCGCCGAGCCCGAGAAAGAGCGAATCGAGCAGGGCGGCGCGCGTGGGGTCGACGTGCAGCGCCACCCGCCGGTCGGGCACGCCTTCGTCGTCGACGACGTCGACGACGCAAGCGTCCGCCAGCGCGCCCACGAGGCCGTGGGCGACGCGCTCGGCGAGCGTGGGATCGTCGAGCGCGACGTCGGAGGCGCGCGTGTTGGCCGCCAGCAGGCGCAGCACGCTCGCGAGCCGCTCGTGGCCCTCGGGCAGGGGCGCTGCCGCCGAAGGGAACGCGCACACGTCGGGCGCGGGCGGGGGGCGCGACGTTCCGCTGCGAAGTCGGGGTCCGAGGGGCACTGCGAAGGCGCGCCTCAGCAACTCGCGGACCGCACCGGCTGGCGCGACGCAACGCGCCGACACACCGCGCGCGCTCCCCTCGCGCGGCGAGGCCAATTGCACCACTGTGGCGATTCGCTGCGCCGCGTCGACGTCTCCCGGCAGGTCCGCGCATCGGGGCGCGGCGTGCACGCGGCAGCGTGGCGCGCGCGTTGCAGCCCCGGGCGCCTGCTCGCGAGCGAGCACGACGTCGGCGCGATGAGCCTGTTCCGCCTGTTCATCGTGGCGTCCGTCGTGATGGGCGCCTCGCACACGATCGCCAAGGAGCGGATCTTCGAGCCGCTTCGGCGGCGGCTCGGGGGCAAGGAGACGTGGCTCGGCTACCTCGTGTCGTGCCCGTACTGCGCGTCGCACTGGGTCGCGTTCGTCGTGGTGCCGCTGACCGGCGCGTACTTCGTCGACGTCGTGCCGATGGCCCGGCCGGTGCGCGAGGTGATCGCCTGGTTTCTGTCGTCGATCTTCGTGGCGACGGTCGCCGCGTACCTGCGCGTGCTCTTCTACGTGGCGGACATGGCCCAGGGCCTCCTCAGGCGCGCGGAGAAGAAGGAAGATCTCGAGGTGCAGCGGCGCGAAGGAAAGCGGTGACCGGCGCCGCCACGCGCGCTCTCACGCACCGCGCTCGACCGGTTGCCCGGCGGCGAGGCGCCCAGCCAGCCAGTGCTGGTGGTTGCGCTCGTCGTCGCGATTGCGCTCGAGCACCTTGAGCACGTCGACCGGGATGCCCGGCTGCGAGACGGCCTGTTCGTACGCGGCCGACACGTCGGCCTCGTTGCTGCGCATCGCCTCGAGCACGGCGTGATCGCCGGTCAGCCCGCCCAGCACGACCTTGCCCTTGGTGAGCACCTGGCGCAGATCGCCGTGCGCCGCCGGCTCGCCGCCCAGGTTGCGCACGACGAACGCCAGGTCGTCGACGTGCCGGCGATGGTCGGCGAGCAGGGCGGACAGCTGCTTGCGGTCGTCGGGGTCCGCCACCCGCGCGATCGCCGCCTTGTAGGCCTCGATGCAGTCGTAGTCGAGCTGGATGAGCCGATTGAGAAGTGCGACGACGTCCCTGATCATGCGCGCCATGGCCGTCCTCCCGCGCCGAGAAATTGAAGCGAAGGACGTGCCCCGCGCGGCGCATGCGCGTGGGCTCGCGTCGTCCGCGAAGGCAATTGCGGCCGCGAGCGCCGCGCGCATTCGTCTTGCAAGCATGCGCCCCCTCACCGGACCGAGCGGAGGCACGACCATGAATCGCACGAACATCGACGAGCAGGGCCAGCGCGCGCAGCAGCAGCAGGGGACGCGGATCGGCGAGCGCGAGCGGCTCGAGGAGGAGCGCCGCGTCGAGATGGCGCGCCTTCGCGAGGTCGGGCGCAACCTGGGCGCGCAGATCGAGGAGCAGGTGCAGAAGCGCCCCTACGTCGTCATCGGCGCCGCGGCGGGCATCGGCTTCGTCGCCGGCAGCCTGTTCGGCTCGCGGCTGGGGCAGGTGCTGCTGGCGGCGGGGCTCGGCTACGTCGCGAAGAACGTGCTGAGCGGGGACATCGGCGTCGAGCGGATCCAGGAGGGGATCGAGAAGCTGGCGCACGAGCGCGCGAAGGCGTGAGGGGACGCGGCGGCTTCGCGGCGGTCGCCGAGCGAGGAACGGTCCCGACCCTCGGGCGTTCGCTCGGCCAGCCGACGGCCACGCCGCGCGCCAGTGAGGCGAAGCGAGGCGCGCGGGGTCGCTCGGCGCGCGCCGGGGTCCGGTCGGGCGGCGCGCGTCGATCGTCCGCGGTGAGGCGCCGCACGAGGGCACGCGCCAGGCGGCGGTCGCGGATCGATCTACGTCAAATCTGCCGGACCGTTTGCTAGACGGCCTCCTCCTCCGCCCGCACGATGGCGCCATGCGACAGATGGCTTCGTGCGCCGGCGTGCTGCTGCCGGTGCTGTTGGTGGCGGCCGCGTCGTGCGGCGGCAAGGTGCAGGCGACTCCGGCCCGTCATGCGATGCGCAGACTGTCGCCCTCACGGCGACGGCGAGCGCACCGTTGCAAATGGGCCCCCTGCTCGCCTCTTCGACCGGGGCGGCGCCGATCGCGATTGCGGGGACCCCGGACGGCAAGCGCTTTCTCCTCACGAGCAACGTTGCCCATGGATCCAGCCCGGCGGTGACGCTGGCCTGGCTCGTCCACGTCGACGGAGGCGACGCGTCCATCTCGGACCCCGTCGAGATACCCTTCGCGGGTCAGCCGGCATTCGATGGAAGCGGCTTCGTCGTGATCGGAGGAACCGCAACCGGTCTGGCGCTGCAACGCGTCGCGCTCGACGGCACCCTCGTCGGCTCCCCGGCTCAGCGCATCGCGACCACCGAATGGACGGCGGTGACGTCCGTCGTCGCCGCGCCGACCGGCGTGGCGGTGGCGTGGACGGCTTGGCCCGGCGACCCACACACCGCGCCGACCGTCGAGGCGCACGCCGCCCTGCTGGCCGCCGACGCCGCGACGACGCACGACACGCTGCTCGACAGCGCGCCCAACCATCCGGACCCGAATTTCGGCACGGTGTTCGCGCCGACGCAGCTGTTCGTGCTTCAGGGGCGCGTCGTCGCGCGCCACGGCGCACCGAACGCGTTGACCGTCACGGACCTGGGATGGTCCGGCGAGCCGTCGGCGTCGACCCGGCTGCCGTCGGACCTCACGGACGCGCCGTTCTCGATGTTCGTCGCGGGCGATCGACTGATGTACGCGTCGAAAGGCGCCCTGTTCGCCGGCGTGCCAGGTGGCCCGTTCACCGAGGTGGCAACGGTCGACGCCGTGGCAGGCGCTTCCGACGCGTGCGGGCGCACCGTCCTTCTGGCGAACGGCACCGGGCAGGGCTTGCCGTGGGGCCCGCCGATCGTCGAGCCCCTCGGCGGCTCTCCCGCGCAGCTGCCGCTTCCCGGGCCGCGGGGGTCGTCCCCCGGACCGACCAGCGTGGCCTCGATAGACAATGGTTTCGGCGTCGCGTGGCTCGACCAGCAGCCGCCCGGCAGCCTGCAGTTCGCGGCGCTCACCTGGCAATGACGAGCGAGCGTCGTCCGGTCCGATCGGCGACGATTGACGCGTCCGTCGCGCGGCGGCGCCGTCACTCGCCGTAGCTCACGAAAGCCGGAGGCGGTCGACGTCGGCGCCATGCGGCTGCGACTCCGTTTGCGCCGCCGCGGGGATGGTCAAGAAGAAGGTGCTTCCATGACCCGGCGCGCTGTGCAGCCATATGCGACCCCCGTGCGCATGGATGATCCCTCGGGTGATGAACAGACCGAGACCCGCCCCGCTGGATCCCGCGCCGCCCGCCCAGTGGCGCTCGAAGATCTTCGCCTGCTGCGCCGGCTTGATACCCGGCCCGGTGTCGCTGATCTCGACCCGAACGAAGGCCTCGTCGGCGACGGCGCGCACGGCGATTCGGCCGGCTTCCGGCGTGAACTTCACGGCATTGCCCAAGAGGTTGCCGATGGCCTGCAGCATCCGCTCTCCGTCGCAACGAACGCGCAGCCCGGGCGGCAGATCGACGACGATGCGGATCGACCTCGCGGTCGCATCCGGTGTCACCGAAGCCACCGCCTCGCCGACGACCGAAGCCAGGTCCTCGTCGGCGAGCACCACGGCCAGAGGTACGTCGTTGTCGAGCTTCGAAGCGTCCAGCAGGTCTCGAATGAGGCGATCCATGCGCTTCGTCGCGCGATCGACGACGTCCAGGCGGCGCGGCAGGTCCGCCGGGTTGCGACGCAGGAGCCAGCTCGCCATCGTGATCGTCCCGAGGGGATTGCGCAGGTCGTGTGCGACGATACCGAGGACCGTCTCGCGCGAGCGGCGCAACCTGCGCTCTTCGGCGCGGGCCCTGTGGAGATCCGCGATCAGCAGCGTGATGACCACG